>ENA-ORBV01000560-ORBV01000560.1-microbial-mat-metagenome-genome-assembly--contig:-NODE-560-length-86013-cov-9.499011_pt1 | contig 86013 bp, 84 predicted proteins | sample MGYA00237777_ERZ505514 | MGnify/ENA primary metagenome ERZ505514 (study PRJEB26160, sample SAMN06269048) | microbial mat metagenome | isolation source: Oligotrophic lake microbial mat | place...
CACAAGCTGGTGGATCTCTGGCGCCGCCGCGGCCGCCGGGACGATCTGCACGACGCGCTCGACGAGGTGGACGAAACGATGCTGGCGGCAGCTCCCGGCGACGGCTCGGCCCAGCGTGACCTCGCCCGGCTGCTGAGCACGCTGCCCGAGGCGCAACGCCAGGCGATCCTTCTGACCAAGGTGGAAGGCCTGTCAGTGGCCGAAGCCTCCTCGCGCACGGGGGCCTCGGAGTCGGCGATCAAGGTGCAGGTGCACCGTGGCTTGAAGCGCCTGGCGCTGCTGGTGAAGATGGAGGGGGCGTCATGAAGACCGATACGTTGATCGAACTGCTGGCGCGCAGCGCCGGCCCAGCCCCGCGCGCAGTGGCCTTGCGTCGCCTCGCACCTGCCGCCGGTCTTGGCTTTGTGGTCAGCGCCCTGCTGGCGCTGACCCTGATCGGGCCGATCCCGGAATCGATGTACGGGACACCGGTGCCTTGGATCAAGCTCGCCTATGCGGGCGCACTGGCCGCAGCGGCGGGTTGGCTCGCGGCACGCCTGGCGCGGCCCATCTCGCGTCTGGCCGCGCCACGCGCCCTGGTTCTGTCGGTCCTTATTGCGATGGCTTTGCTGGGGCTGGTTGCCTGGCTGTCGGCATCGCGGGCTGATCGCATGACGGCACTGTTGGGATCGTCGTGGCTCAGTTGCCCATGGAACGTGCTGGCGCTCTCGCTGCCGGGCCTCGGCGCAGCGTTGTGGGCCGTACGGGGCCTGGCGCCGACGCGGCCGCGCGCGGCAGGCTTTGCGGCAGGGATGTTCGCCGGAGCGCTCGGGGCGCTCGGCTACGCGCTGGCCTGCCAGGAGGGCTCAGCGGCCTTCGTCGCCGTCTGGTACACGCTGGGCATCGGCCTCACGGGCGGGCTGGGCGCGCTATTGGGTCCGCGCGTGTTGCGCTGGTAACGCACTGATCATCGCCAAGGCCGGATGGGACGCCCGGCGGGCGCCCTGGAGCCGAGTTACATGTGGTCGATCATCACCTGCCCGAAGCCCGAACAAGAGACCTGCGTGGCGCCTTCCATCAACCGCGCGAAGTCGTAGGTGACCTTCTTGCTGGCGATCGAGCGCTCCATCGACGCGATGATCAGGTCCGCCGCTTCGAGCCAACCGATGTGGCGCAGCATCATCTCGGCGGACAGGATTTCAGAGCCCGGGTTCACGTAGTCCTTGCCGGCGTACTTCGGCGCCGTGCCGTGCGTCGCTTCGAACATCGCAATGCTGTCGGAGAGGTTCGCGCCCGGTGCGATGCCGATGCCACCCACTTGGGCCGCTAGCGCATCGCTGATGTAGTCGCCGTTGAGGTTGAGTGTGGCGACCACGCTGTACTCCGCCGGGCGCAGAAGGATCTGCTGCAAGAAGGCGTCGGCGATGACGTCCTTGACGACGATGTCCTTGCCCGTCTTCGGGTTCTTGAACTTGCACCACGGGCCGCCGTCGATCAGCTCGGCGCCGAACTCGCGCTGCGCCAGGGCGTAGCTCCAGTCACGGAAACCACCTTCGGTGAACTTCATGATGTTGCCCTTGTGCACGATGGTCACGCTGGGCTTGTCGTTGTCGATGGCGTACTGCAGCGCCTTGCGCACCAGGCGCTCGGTGCCTTCCCGGCTGACCGGCTTGATGCCGATACCGCTGGTGTTGGGGAAGCGGATCTTCTTGACGCCCATTTCCTCGATCAGGAACTTGATCAGCTTCTTGGCCTTGTCGCTTTCGGCTTCGTACTCGATGCCGGCGTAGATGTCTTCGCTGTTCTCGCGGAAGATCACCATATGGGTCTTCTCGGGTTCCTTCAAGGGGCTGGGCACGCCCTTGAAATACTGGATCGGGCGCAGGCAGACGTAAAGGTCGAGTTCCTGGCGCAGCGCCACGTTCAGGCTGCGGATGCCACCGCCCACGGGCGTGGTCAGCGGGCCCTTGATGGACACCGCGTAGTCGCGCACGGCGCTCAGTGTCTCTTCAGGAAGCCACACGTCGGGGCCGTAGATCTTGGTGCTCTTTTCACCGGCATAGACCTCCATCCAGTGGATTTTTTTCTTGCCGCCGTAAGCCTTGGCGACCGCTGCATCGACCACCTTCAGCATCACCGGCGTGATGTCCCGGCCGGTGCCGTCGCCTTCGATGTAGGGAATGATCGGCTGGTCGGGCACATTGAGCGAGAAGTCCGCGTTGACGGTGATCTTCTGGCCTTGGGCGGGCACCTTGATGTGCTGGTACATGGAAGGGGTCTCCTGAGGGCGCTGAGCGTGATTGGAGCCAAAGAGGCAGGCAACCGGGCGTGCCGTACGGGCCAAGCCGGCAGGCGCCCGGCGCGCGAGGCGCCTGCACCGTTGCCCGGTGGATATGGACAGCCATCGATTCTAAGTCACGCTGTCTGTCGGCCGACTGACGGTCGACCAGACGGCCGACCGGCTGACGGTCTGGCGTTGCTGCCCTGCTTTTCAGGCCAGGCCGCAGAAGACGGCAATCTGATGCCAGACGCCAGCACCCAGCGCGAAGGACGAACCCAGCACCAGCATGCCGCCGGCACCGCGCACCAGCGCACGTTCAAGGCGAGGGCCCTGACCCGCACGCGACAGCCAGCGCCAGACCCAGGGCGCCAGCACCAGGCCGCCTGACGAGGCCACGGCAAAGGCGGCCATGGCGCCGGCGCCAGCAGCCGCGCCGCCCGTCAAGGAAGCCAGCAGCAAGGCCGACTGCAGCAGCCCACACGGCCAGGCCACCCACAGCCCACCAGCGGCCGCGGCGCGCGTGGGGCCTTGCATGGGACGCCAGCCGGCTGCGCCCTGCCCGCCCGTGGCCGCGGCGGGCACGCGCCCCATCTGGCCCATCCAGGCCGGCTGCCGCCCCTGCCACAGCAGCCACAGGCCCAGCGTCAAGAGCAGCGCGTGCAGCACCGCCCACAGCGGCCGCAGGGCCGGGCTGAACTGCGCCAGCGAAGAAAGTGCGCCCACGCTGGCTGCGGCCACGGCGCCCGCGGTGGCATAACCGGCCACGCGCGCCAGCTGGAAGGCCAGCGTGCTGATCGGCCTGTCCTTGCCGCAGATGGCCGCACAAGGCGCGCCGCACATCGCGGCGCAGTGCGGCGTGCCGGCCAGGCCCAGCAGGGCCGCGCCGGTGATCAAGGCTGCATCCATGGCCTCAGATGATGCGCGAAAACTGTTCCCGCACCTTGTCGGATTGCAGATGGCGATCAAAGACCATGGCGATGCCGCGCACGAAGTACCAGCCGGTGGCGGTGACCTGGATTTCGTGCTCGTCGACTTGCACCAGGCCCAGAGACTGCAGCTCGCGCAACTGTTCAAGCTCGGACGCGAAGACCTGACGCATCTTCACCAGGTGGGCCACTTCAATGGACTCGAACTCCACACGCCCTTGGCACATCAGGGCCATGATGACGGTGCGACGCAGCAGGTCGTCGCGTGTCACCGCCAGACCCCGCACGACTGGAAAGTTGCCCTGCGCCAGTGCGTCCTGGTATTCCTCCAGCGTCTTGGCGTTCTGGCTGTAGGTGGCGCCCACACTGCCGATGGACGACACCCCCAGCGCGATCAGGTCGGCATCGGGCAGCGTCGAGTAGCCCTGGAAGTTGCGGTGCAGGCGGCCCTGGCGCTTGGCAATGGCCAGCGCATCATCCGGCAGCGCAAAGTGGTCCATGCCGATGTACTCGTAGCCACTGGCGATGAAGCCGGCTATCGCGTCGCCGAGCATGTGCACACGTTCTTCGGATGAAGGCAGTTGCGCACTGTCGATGCGTCGCTGCGGCTTGAAGCGCTCAGGCAGATGGGCGTAGGCGTACAGCGCAATGCGCGAAGGCCGCAGCGCCGCGACTTGGTCGATGGTTCGGCGGAAGGACTCGGGCGTCTGTCGAGGCAGACCGTAGATGAGGTCGGCGTTGACGGAAGCGAAGTTCAATGCCCGCGCTTCGGCCATCAGCTCGCTGACCATCTCGAAAGGCTGCACGCGGTGCACGGCGAGCTGCACAGCAGGGTCGAAGTCCTGCACGCCAAAGCTGAGGCGGTTGAAGCCCATCGCCGCCAGCTTGCGCAAGCGCTCAGGCGACGCCGTGCGCGGGTCGACCTCGATCGACAGCTCGGCGCCCGGCAACAACTTGAAGGACTCGCGCAGCATCGCCATCAGGTCGGCCAGCTCGCTGTCGTCCAGGAAGGTCGGCGAGCCACCGCCCAGGTGCAGCTGCGACACCGGCTGGCTGGCGCCCAGTTCAGCGCGGTGCAGGTCCACTTCCTTTTGCAGCCAGCCCAGGTATTCGCGGCCGCGGCTGTGGTGCTTGGTGATGATCTTGTTGCAGGCGCAGTAGTAGCAGACCGATTCGCAGAACGGGATGTGCACGTACAGCGACAAGGCTGGCGCGCCACCCACCACGGCACCCTCGGCACGCTGGCGCAGGGCCTGGCGGTACTCGCGGGCGCCGAAGGCCTCGACAAAGCGATCGGCCGTGGGGTACGACGTGTAGCGCGGCCCGGGAATGTCGAGCTTGCGCAACTGCGCGTCGCTCAGGCTGATGGCGCCGGAATTGGAGGGGGTGGCAGAGGTGAAGGCAGGCACGTTGGCACTGTGCCAAAGCCTGGCCACCCGAGGTTGATCCAACTCAAGGCGATGCCAGACCCTGGCGTCAGAGAGCCTGTCAGAGAGCCTGAAGGTGCTTGCGCCATACTCCACCCCAATCTGACTGACAGACTGACAGGCCGCCGCCATGGAAGCTTCACTGCCCGCCGTCCGGCTGGAGCCCTTCAAGGTGGCCTGCTCCAGCTGCAACCTGCGCGAACTGTGCCTGCCCTTGGGCATGTCCAACGAACAGCTCGAACGACTGGAAGCCATGGTTGCCTCGCGCCGGGCCGTCGCCCGCGGCGAAGCGCTGTTCCATGCGGGCGAGGCCTTCAGTTCGCTCTTTGCCGTGCGCACCGGCTTCTTCAAGACCCGCGTATCCACCGAGGACGGCCGCGACCAGGTCACGGGTTTCCACATGGCCGGCGAACTGATCGGCCTGGACGGCATCGGCACCGACAGCCACACCTGCGACGCCGTGGCGCTGGAAGACTCACAGGTCTGCATCATCCCGTACCACCAGCTGGAAGACCTCTCGCGCGAGCTGTCCGACCTGCAGCGCCACTTTCACCGCATCATGAGCCGCGAGATCGTGCGCGACCATGGCGTGATGCTGCTGCTGGGCAGCATGCGGGCCGAAGAACGTCTGGCGGCCTTCTTGCTGAACCTGACGCAGCGTCTGCGCACGCGGGGCTTCTCCGGCAGCTCGCTGATCCTGCGCATGACACGCGAAGAGATCGGCAGCTACCTGGGCCTGAAACTGGAAACCGTCAGCCGTGCCTTCTCGCACTTTCAGGCTGAAGGCATCCTGCAGGTGAAACAACGCCACATCGAGGTGCTGAACCCCGACGCGCTGCAAAGCCTGGTCAACGGCACGCCCTGCTGAAGGGCCGGGGCGGCCGGGGCGGGCCGGCGCTCAGCGCGCGTCCAGCACCTCGGCGTTGATGTCGTGGGCACTGCGGTCCAGCAGCACGGTCAGTGCACAGGCCACCGCCGTGCAGCACCAGAAGACCAGGAACGCGATCGAGTAGATGGCGTTGGCCGACAGCGGCAGCATGCCACCCTGCGGCGTGTGCAGGGCCAAGGGGTCGACAAAAGCAAACACCACAATCTCCAGCACGGCGGCCACCAGGAAGGCGGGCCACAGGATGGTGGCCGCGCGTCGCACCAGGCGCTTCATGGCTGCTGCAACCTAGCGCGCGGGTGTTGCGGCATGGTTGCGTCCCTGCACCGCCGGCAATTCGCCCTTGGACGCGGCTGGCGCCACCCGGATCACCGGGTCGGGGTACGCAATGGCCAGTGCCAGCGTGGCAAAACCGGCCACCACCACGGTGGCCGGACCGCCAATGACCATCCACACGATGGGCAGACGCCACCAGTCAATGGTGGGCTCTTCGGGGGGCAGTGGGGGATTGGTCATGGGGCTCTCCTGCAAGGGCTGGTGCTGCGGATGGTGCTGCGGATGGTGCGTGCGATGCTGTACTGGCGGCTTCAGCGCGGCACCATGAAGGTGGATTTTTCCACCAGCTGGTGCTGCACCTGACGGGCTTCGTCGCTCAGCCGGCTGACTTCAAACGTGATGGCGTGGCTGCCAGTGCCAGCCTGCGCTGCCACTTCGGGTGGCACCCGCACGGCCAGGGCCACCCATCGCGCTTCGGCCGGCGCCAGTTCGATCAGGCTCTGGCCGTCTTGCTTCATCTGCGGCAGGCCGGCGGCCACGATGCGGTAGCGCTGGGGCGATTCAGTGGCGTTCATCAGCTGCAGGCGATAGACGTTCTCGACCCAGCCGTCATCGACGATGCGGGCCAGTGTGCCGCGGTCGCGGACCACGTCCACACGGAAGGGTGCACGCAGCAGCAAGGCGGCCAGCAGGCCGGCGCAGATGAGCACCAGCACGGCCCCATAGCCGATCACGCGCGGGCGGAAGATGCGCTTGAGCTCGGTGGCGCGGCCCAGGTGCTTTTCCATGCCGTTCTGCGTGTCGTAGCGGATCAGGCCGCGTGGGTACTGCATCTTGTCCATCACACCATCGCAAACGTCGATGCACGCCGCGCAGCCGATGCATTCGTACTGCAGGCCTTTGCGGATGTCGATGCCGGTGGGGCACACCTGCACGCACAGGCCACAGTCGATGCAGTGCCCCAGGTTGGCTGCCTTCAAGTCGGTCTTGCGGCCGCGGGTGCCACGCGGCTCACCACGCTCGGCGTCGTAGCTGATGATCAGCGTGTCCTTGTCGAACATCGCGCTCTGGAAGCGGGCGTAGGGGCACATGTACTTGCACACCTGCTCGCGCATGTAGCCGGCGTTGCCGTAGGTGGCAAAGCCATAGAACAGCACCCAGAACCATTCCCACGGCCCGAAGCCCAGCGTCAGGGCCGACGCCCACAGCGACTGGATGGGCGTGAAGTAGCCGACGAAGGTAAAGCCGGTCCACAGTCCGATGGCCAGCCAGGTCACCTGCTTGCCCGTCATGCGCAAGACCTTGTTGGCGGTCCAGGGCCCGGCGTCCAGCTTCATGCGCTGCATGCGGTCGCCTTCGAAGCGGCGTTCGACCCACATGAAGATCTCGGTGTACACCGTCTGCGGGCAAGCGAAGCCGCACCACAGGCGGCCGGCCACCGTGGTGAACAGGAACAGCGCGTAGGCCGAGACGATCAAGAGCCCGGTCAGGAAGATGAAGTCCTGCGGGTACAGCACCAGGCCGAAGATGTAGAAACGCCGCGCACCCAGATCGAACAGCACCGCCTGGCGGGCGTTCCACTCCAGCCAGGGCAGGCCATAGAACAGCAACTGCGTGGCCCACACCAAGGCCCAGCGCCAGCCGGCAAACCAGCCGCTGACAGCACGGGCGTAGATCTTCTTCTGCTTCTGGTACAGGCTGACCAGTTCGGCACTGCTGTCACCGTCTGCATCGGCAGGCGCCGCCTGCCTGGGCACTGTGTCGTTCAACTGCGGACCGCCCTTACTGCGTGGCCACGCGTGTGGTCTGCGCCAGGCTCAGCACATAACCGGCCAGCACATGCACCTGTTCCGGCGTGAGCAGCCGGCCCTGCGCGGGCATTGCATTGGTCTTGCCAGCCGTGATGATGTTCACGATGGCCTGCTCGCCCCAGCCGTGCAGCCAGACCTTGTCGGTGAGGTTGGGCGCGCCCAGCAACGGATTGCCCTTGCCGTCGGCGCCATGGCAGGCCGCACAGACGCCAAACTTGCTCTTGCCCAGTTGGGCCGCGATGTCGTTGTGTGCGCTGCCCGACAGGCTGAGCACGTAGTGGGCGACGTTTTTCACGTCCTCCGACGTGCCCACGGCCGCACCCATCGGCGGCATCACACCCTGGCGACCTTCGACGATGGTTTGTTTCACCGCGTCCAGCGTGTTGGGCCACAGCCAGTCGTTGTCGGCCAGGTTCGGGAATCCCTTGCTGCCGCGTGCATCCGAACCGTGGCACTGCGCGCAGTTGTTCAGGAACAGGCGCTGGCCGATGCCCATGGCCTGCGCATCACGGCCCAGTTCTTCGGCCCCCATCGTCATGTAGCGGGCGTAGACCGGCTGCATGGCGGCGCGGGCCTTGGCCTGTTCGGCTTCGTACTGGCCGACGCTCGTCCACTTCAACGTCCCCGGGAAGCTGCCCAGGCCCGGGTAGAAGGCCAGGTAGATGGCAGAGAACACCACCGTCAGCACAAACAACCACATCCACCAGCGTGGCAGCGGGTTGTTCATTTCGCGCAGGTCTTCGTCCCAGACGTGCCCGGTGGTGTTGTCACTGGCCATCACCTGGCGGCGGCTGGCAATGAAAAGCAGCACCAGGCAGGCCACTAGGCTGAGCACCGTGGCAATGGCCACGAACCACGCCCAGCCACTGTTGAAGAAGTCGCTCACGCCTGATCTCCCTGGTTGGCTGCGGGCCTGGCGGATTCAGCCTGCTCGGGCATTTCGCCGGAGAAGGGCAACAGCGCGGCTTCGTCGTGGTCACCGCGACGGCGGCGGCTATAGGTGTGCACCATCAGGGCCATGAACAGCAGCAAGCTGATCACGGTGACGGCAATGCGCAGGTCGTTGACATCCATGTGTGTGCTCCTTACTTGCTGGCGGTGCCCAGCACCTGCAGATAGGCGATGAGCGCATCCATCTCGGTGCGGCCATTCACCTCGCCGGCGGCGGCGGCCACTTCGGCGTCGGTGTACGGCACGCCCACCCTGCGCAGCGCCCTCATGCGCGGCGCCATGCCTTCGGGGTCCACTTGCGCCGACAGCAGCCAGGGGTAAGCCGGCATATTGGATTCGGGCACCAGATCGCGCGGGTTGATCAGATGCACACGGTGCCACTCGTCGCTGTATTTGCCACCCACGCGGTGCAGGTCGGGGCCGGTGCGCTTGCTGCCCCACTGGAAGGGGTGGTCGTAGACAAACTCGCCGGCTGTGGAGTGCGCGCCGTAACGCAGCGCTTCAGCACGGAAGGGGCGCACCATCTGCGAGTGGCAGTTGTAGCAGCCCTCGCGCAGGTAGACATCGCGGCCGGCCAGTTGCAGCGCCGTGTAGGGCTTGTGCCCGGGCGCCGGCTGCGTGGTGCTGCGCTGGAAGAACAGCGGCACGATCTCGACCACGCCGCCCACGGCCAGGGCCAGCAGGATCAGCACGATCATCAGGAAGTTGCTGGTCTCGATCTTCTCGTGACCCGACGGGGATTTGGTGTTGGCCATGGGGGGTGTGCTCCTGGGTCGCCGACTCAGGCGTGGGCCGGCGCCGGCATGGGGATGGGCGAGTCGACGGCCTTGCCGCTCTTCACCGTCATCACCACGTTCCAGGCCATGATCAGCATGCCGCTGAGGTAGAGCACGCCGCCGAGCAGGCGCACCGCGTAGTAGGGGAAGGTGGCCTTCACGCTTTCAACGAAGGTGTAGACCAGCGTGCCGTCGGGGTTGACCGCGCGCCACATCAGGCCCTGCATGACACCGGCGATCCACATCGCGGCTATGTACAGGACGATGCCGATGGTGGCGATCCAGAAGTGCAGCTCGATGGCACGCACGCTGAACATCGTGGTGCGACCGAACATGCGCGGGATCAGGTAGTACAGGCTGCCCATGCTGATCAGGCCCACCCAGCCGAGCGCGCCGCTGTGCACGTGGCCCACGGTCCAGTCGGTGTAGTGCGACAGCGCGTTGACGGTCTTGATCGACATCATCGGACCCTCGAAGGTGCTCATGCCGTAGAACGACAGGCTCACGATCAGGAACTTCAGGATGGGGTCGTCACGCAGCTTGTGCCAAGCACCGCTGAGCGTCATGATGCCGTTGATCATGCCGCCCCAGCTGGGCGCCAGCAGCACCAGGCTGAAGACCATGCCCACGCTCTGTGCCCAGTCAGGCAGCGCGGTGTAGTGCAGGTGGTGGGGGCCCGCCCACATGTAGGTGAAGATCAGGGCCCAGAAGTGCACGATGGACAGCCGGTAGCTGTACACCGGGCGCTCGGCCTGCTTGGGGATGTAGTAGTACATCATGCCCAGGAAACCTGCCGTCAGGAAGAAGCCCACCGCGTTGTGGCCGTACCACCACTGGATCATCGCGTCCTGCACACCGGCATAGGCGCTGTAGCTCTTGGTCAGGCTCACCGGAATGGCCGCGCTGTTGACGATATGCAGCAGCGCCACGGCCAGGATGAAGGCACCGAAGAACCAGTTGGCGACGTAGATGTGGCGCACCTTGCGGATGCCGACGGTGCCGAAGAACACGATGGCGTAACTGACCCAGACCACGGCGATCAGCAGGTCGATGGGCCATTCGAGTTCGGCGTATTCCTTGCCCTGGGTCATGCCCAGCGGCAAGCTGATCGCCGCAGCCACGATCACCAGCTGCCAGCCCCAGAACACGAACATCGCCAGGCCCGGCGCAAACAGTCGCGTCTGGCAGGTGCGTTGCACGACGTGGAACGAAGTGGCCATCAGCGCGCAGCCGCCAAACGCAAAGATCACCGCGTTGGTGTGCAGCGGCCGCAACCGGCCGTAGCTGAGCCAGGGGATGCCGAAGTTCAGCTCCGGCCAGGTCAACTGCGAGGCGATGATGACGCCCACCAGCATGCCGACCACGCCCCACAAGATGGCGGCCAGGGCAAAGAGCCTGACGGCCTGGTCGGTGTAGTAGCCCCCCGGGGCAGCGGCCACACTGGCCTGGTCTGCATCGACCTTCGCCCCTGCGGGGCTTGCCATGACGGCACTGTTAGACATGAACTGACTCCTCGCTTGTTTCTACTGATCTCATCGCCGGATTCTTCCGGGGCACGCCGCTAGGGGTCTTGATCAGCGTCAACTGCCGGCGCTTCGTCGGTCAGGATGCGCTGGCCTTCGGCCTCGATGTCTTCGAACTGGCCCTTGTGCACGGCCCAGCCGAAGACGCCCAGGATGGCCAGCACCAGCAGCGCCGACAGCGGGATCAGGACGTAGAGGCTTTCCATCGACGGGCGGCTGTTCTTCAGCGCCCGGCTCGCAGCGCATTGGCCACCACCAGCAGCGAACTCAGGGCCATGCCCAGGCCCGCTGCCCAGGGCGGCAGCCAGCCCACCAGCGCCAGCGGAATGCACACGGCGTTGTAGGTGCCGGCCCAGATGAAGTTCTGGCGCACGATGGCCAGCGCGCGCTGCGCCGTCCGACGGGCGCTCACCAGGTCGAGCAAACGGCTGCTGGTGATCACCGCGTCGGCATGGCAGCGTGACACCAGGGCGCCCTGCCCCATGGCCAGGGACGCATCGGCGCGCGCCAACACCGGCGCGTCATTGACGCCGTCGCCCACCATCACGACCTTGTGGCCCTGGCGCTGCAACTCGATCAGGGCCGCGAGTTTGGCCTCGGGCGTGGCAGCGGCCAACACATTCACGATGCCGACACGGTCGGCCAGCTGGCGTGCGCGCTCTGCGGTGTCGCCGGTGACCAAACGCAACGTCACACCATCCCTCTGCAAAGCCTGAACCGCCTGCTCGGCACCGGGCCGCAAGACCTCTTCCAGCACGAAGCCGGCGAGCAAGCGGCCATCACAGGACAGCACCAGCCGGGCATCGGCCGGCAGGGGCGCTTGGGCACCGGCCGGCAGGGGCGCTTGGGCACCGGCCCGCAGGGGTGTCTGGGCACCTGCCGGCAGCGGTGCCTGGGCACCGGCCCAGTGAGCCTGGCCCAGTCGCCAGGCGCGGCCTTCGGCGTCCTGCGCGCCCAGGCCCTGGCCGGGGACCTCGTGCACCTGCTGCCAGTCGCCACTGTCTGTCTGGCCGGGCTGCAGATCGGCCACTGCACGCGACGCCGGGTGCGTGGACCACGACGCCAGGCTAGCGGCCAGCGCCTGCACAGAGGCTTCGGTATACCCCTGGGCCACGGCCCCCGGCGTCAGCAGCACCGCGCTGCACTGCAGACGGTCTTCGGTCAGGGTACCTGTCTTGTCCAGGAAAATGTGCTGCGCCGTGGCCAGCACCTCGATGGCGTCCAGCCGCTGCAGCAGCACGCCGCGCCGCGCCAGGCCCCGAGCGGCGGCCACCAGCGTGGCCGGCGCGGCCAGGGACAGCGCACAGGGGCAGGTCACGATCAGCACCGACACGGCCACCCAGACGGCCCGCGACGGGTCGATGACGCTCCACACCGCCGCCGCGCCGGCCGCCAGCAGCAGCACCGCCCACAGGAAAGGCGCTGCCCAGCGGTCGGCCACACGGGCCGCCGCCGGGCGTTGCGTGAGCGCGCTGCGCATCATCGAGACGATGGTCTCCAGCCGCGTGTCACCGCCCACCCGCAGAACCCGCACCAGCACCGGCGCGCCGACGTTGCTGCTGCCGGCCACGACGCTGTCACCCATTCGCTTGGGCACGGGTGCCGACTCGCCCGTGAGCAGCGACTCATCGGCCTGCGTGTCACCCTGCTCCAGCACGCCGTCGGCCGGGAAGGCCTGGCCCAGCGGCACGCGCACCTGGTCGCCCACATGCAGCCGCTGCACGCTGACGGCACTGACGCCGCCGTCGGCGGCGACGCGCCAGGCGGTTTCGGGCAGGCGCGCCAGCGCACGTTCCAGCGTCTCGGCCGCGTGCTGGCGCGAGCGCAGTTCCAGCCACCTTGCGCCCAGCAAGAAGGTGACGAACATGGTCAGCGAGTCGAAGTACACCTCGTGGCCGAAAATTCCATCCGGCTCGAACGTAGCCCCGGTGCTGGCGATGAAAGTGATGGCAATGCCCAGCGCCACGGGCACGTCCATGCCGATGGTGCGCGTGCGAAGCGCGCGCCAGGCGCCAGCAAAGTAGGGCGTGGCGGAAAAAGCCATCACCGGCAGCGTCAGCATCCAGGCGCCCCAGTTCAGCAGGCGCCGCATCTCGTCGCTCAGCTCGCCTGCTGCGGCCACGTAGCTGGGCGTGGCGAACATCATCACCTGCATGGCGCAGAAACCAGCCACGAACAGGCGCCACAGCGCCTGACGCTGCAGTTGCAGCCGCAGCGCACGGGCCGGTGCAGCGGCATCGGGCACCGCGTCATAGCCGGCCCGGCGCACGGCGGCGATCAGTGCCGAGGGGCGTGTGAGATCCGGGTCCCAGCACACCGTGGCGCGCTCGGCCGCCGCGCTGACACGAGCCATGTGCACACCGGCGACCCGGCCCAGCGCCTGCTCGATGATGCCGCTGCAGGCCGCGCAGTGCAGCCCTGCCAGTTGCAGCGACGACTCGGCCCAGCGCTCGCCGCCCGGCCCGGCCACCCAGCGTGTGAATCGCCCCTGCTCCAGCGGGTCATCCAGCACAGCCACGCCTTCGGCCGCCGGGCTGGGCTGCGCAAGGGGCTGGGCGGGCGGCATCATCGAAGGGGCGTCGGTCAAGTACAGCAGAGAGCGGGATAATCTAAGCCCGCGTCCGCCCATCACCCATGACCTGCATCAAACAGCGCCCTGTCCCCGTGCTGGCCGCCCTGAGCCTGTGCCTGAGCTTTGCCCTGGCTGTCACCGGTCTTTCTGAAGCACAGGCCCAGACCGGCCCTCAGCCCCGGTTGCCCACCATCAACCTGCAAGCTGGCATCCACGTCATCAAGACCGAGTTGGCGTTGACCCCCGACCAGCAGGCCACGGGCATGATGTTCCGCCGCGAGATGGGCACCAGCGAAGGCATGTTGTTCGTCAACGACGAGCCCGGCGTGCGTTGCTTCTGGATGCGCAACACGCTGGTGCCGCTGACCATTGCCTTCCTGGCCGACGACGGCACCATCGTCAACCTGGCCGACATGGAGCCGCAGTCCGAGCGTTCGCACTGTTCTGCACAGCCCGTGCGCTATGCGCTGGAAATGAACCGCGGCTGGTTTGCCAAGCGAGGCATCAAGGCCGGGGTGCGGCTCAGCGGCAAACCGTTCCAGAAGTGAGACGGGGCCCAGACCCCGCTCACTCGCTCATTCGCTCAGTCGCTCAGTCGCTCAGTCGCTAAGTCGCTAACTCGCTCAGTCGCTCAGTCGCTCAGTCGCACCGTGAAGCGCATGCCGTCCACCTCAGGTCGAGTCACAGCCGTCAGCGTGCCGCCCAGGCGGGCCACGATCTCTCGAGCGATGGCCAGCCCCAGGCCAGTGCCCCCATCGGCCCGCATGTCGGCCCGTTCGCCGCGCCAGAAGGGCTCGAACAGGCGAGGCAGTTCGTCGGCACGCACGCCAGGGCCGTTGTCTTCCACGATCACCTCGGCGCCCCCTTCGGGCAAGGCTGAGGCGCGCAGCACGATGCGTTGGCCGCCATAGCGCTGCGCGTTGTCCAGCAGGTTGTTGACCACCTCGCCCAGCCAGATCGGGTGCGCCCTGGCCATCACCGGCTGCGCAGGCGCCTCCAGCTCGATGACATGGCCCTTTCGCAGGCCTTGCAGCACCAGCGGCTCGGTGGCTTCGCGGATCAGCGGCACGATGTCCTGCCGGCGGTGCTCGGCGTCCATCGTCAAGGCCGTTTCTGATCCGGCCAGGCTGAGCAATTGGCCGATCAGACGGCTCAGGCGTTCGGTGGACAGGTGCAGTTCACCCAGCAGCGGCTGCCAGCCCGGCGCCGCTGGCGGCGCGGTGCGCAGCACACTCTGCAGCTCTTGCGCCAGCACGCGGATACCGGCCACTGGCGTGCGCAACTGGTGCGCCGCATCGGCAACAAAACGACGCTGCAGAGCCACCGACTGCTGCACGTCCAACATCAGTGTGTTGATGCGGTCCACCATGGGCAGCGCCTCGGCCGGCACGCGCGCCATCGACAGCGGCCGCCAGTCATGCAGGTCGCGCAGTGCAATCTCCTGGCTCAGGCGGTGCAGCGGCCGCAGACCCCTGTGCACGCCCCAGCCCAGCAGCGCAAAGGTGACGATGCCCAGCGCCAGCGCCGGCAGCACGACGGCCAGCTGAAGGTCTCGTGTGAGCGCGGTGCGCTTGCGCTGTGTCTCAACCACCACGATGGCCACCGTGCGGTCGATCATCGGCGAGGTGACCGAAAACACCGCACCGCGCACCGGTTCACCCCGGTAGACCCCATTGAAGAGCATCGGCCGCTGGTGGCTGCCTTCCCGGTTGAACGGTACCGGCACGTCGGCATCGCCGGCCAGCGGCGCGCCATCGATGTCCACCATGGCAAAGCCGTTGCGGTCGGCGCTGTCCCAGGTCAGCAGTTCCAGTGTCTGCCGGCTCACGTCCAACAGCGGGCCACGGTCGGACCACATGACCTTGGCGGCCAGCGCCGAAGCTTCGTCCTGCAGCGACCGGTCAAACGCGGTGTTGGCAGCCTCGCGGGCCAGCAGGTAAGCGCCCAGGCTGGCCAGTGCGATGCCGACGAGCCAGATCCAGGCCAGCGGCAACAGCAGGCGGCGTGTCAGGCTGGGGCCGGCGTCCCGCGGTTCATCAAAGGGTCCAAGCTGCGGCGCTGCGGCCTTGTCGGCGGCCGCTGGCGCGTCACGCCGCATCGGGCGCCGGACCGGCGCTTGGCGACGGGACGTGAAGCGGTGCTGCTGCCGCATCGCCCTCTGCCGCTTCCATCACGTAACCAAAACCGCGCACGGTCTTGATGACCACGCCCAGTTCTGCAAAGCGCTTGCGCAGGCGGTGCACGTAGACCTCGACCGAGTTTTCACTGAAGTCAGCCTCCCAGCTGGACAGGCGTGCCACGATGGATTCCTTGGTCACCACCCGCCCGGACTTCTGCAGCAGCAATTCCGTCAGCGCCAGCTCGCGCGGGCTCAGCATCACACGCTGGCCCTGGTGGCGAAGCTCGCGGTCGGCGAGGTCCATTTCCAAGGCGCCCAGCGTCAGCTTTTCTTCCAGCCGGCCAGCGGCGCGGCGGCGCAACGCGCGCAGGCGCGCCAGCAGTTCGGGCAGGTCAAAGGGTTTGACCAGGTAGTCGTCGGCCCCGGCGTCAAGGCCGGCCACACGGTCGGCGAGCTGGTCGCGGGCCGTCAGCAGCAACACTGGCAGGCGTGCACCTTTGCCGCGCCAGGTGCGCAGCACATCCATGCCACTCTTGCGCGGCAGGCCAAGGTCAAGCACGGCCATGTCGTGTTCGCCCAGCAGACCCACGCTGACGGCCTGTTCGCCATCGACCAGCACATCCACGCTCCAGCCCTCGCGTTCCAGCGCATGCTGGATGCCCAGGCTCAGCGCCCGGTCATCCTCGACCAGCAGAACCCGCATGACATTGCGCCCTCACGCTGGCTTCGGTCGCTGCTGCCAAGGGGGCTCTTGCAGCGGCCCGGCAGAGCCGGTTCCGCGCAAGGCCTTGATATCTCGCCACCTCAGGAAAAGTTCTTCTCGGCGAAGGACCAGTTCGCCAGCTTGTCGAGAAAGGTCTCGACAAACTTGGGACGCATGTTGCGGTAGTCGATGTAGTAGGCGTGTTCCCACACATCCACGGTCAGCAGTGCGGTGTCGCTGGTGGTCAGCGGGGTGCCGGCGGCCCCCATGTTGACGATGTCCACCGTGCCGTCAGGCTTTTTCACCAGCCAGGTCCAGCCCGAACCGAAGTTGCCGACGGCAGACTTGACGAAGGCTTCCTTGAAGGCCGTATAGCTGCCCCACTTGCTGTTGATGGCCGCGGCCAGCGCGCCCGAGGGTTCACCGCCGCCGGCGGGCTTCATGCAGTTCCAGAAGAAGGTGTGGTTCCAGATCTGCGCGGAGTTGTTGTAGATGCCGCCGCTGGACTTGCGCACGATCTCTTCCAGCGTCATCGACTCGAAGTCGGTTCCCTTTTGCAGGTTGTTGAGGTTCACGACGTAGGCGTTGTGGTGCTTGCCGTGGTGGAACTCCAGCGTCTCCTTGCTGTAGTGCGGGGCGAGTGCGTCGATGGCAAACGGCAGTGCGGGCAGGGTGTGTTCCATGGCGGTGTCCAGTTCAGGAGGAGGGTTCATGAGCGGGTGACAGATGCTGGGCATTGTAGGCAGCAGCCGCCAGGGCTTCAGCGGCCATCTCCATGGTCGGGCGGGGGTGGCAATGCATCCACCTGCAGCACTTCGGCGGTGGCGCGACCGTCGGCCCAGACGGCCCGGACCGCCTGACCCTGGCGCAGGGAGCAGGCGCTCAGCACCGGGCGGCCATCCATGCTTTCAACCCAGGCATAACCGCGCCGCAGCACCCGCGCCGGGTCTTGCGACTGCAGACGCTCGGCGGCCGCCTGCAAGCGCAAGGGCTCACGCTGCAGCTGCGCCCGCATGGCACGCAGCAGGCGCGGAGCAATGCGGCTGGCGGGCTCGGCGGCGCGAACCAGGCTGCTGCGCAGGCCGCGGCCTAGGCGCGCCGCCAGGCCGTCCAAGGTCTGGCGCTGCGCCACCAGCCCGCGCGCGGGCTGACCCAGGCGCAGCGCTGCCGTGTCCAGGCGCTGCGCCTGCAACTGCACCACCCGTTGCAAGGCGCGATGCAGTTGTGATGCACGCAGGTCCAGCTGAGCCAAGGCTTCGGCCTGCACAGGCGCGGCCAGCTCGGCGGCCGCCGTGGGTGTGGGTGCCCGCAGGTCGGCCACCAGGTCGGACAGCGTGATGTCGGTCTCGTGGCCCACGCCGCACACCACCGGCAGCGGGCAGGCGGCGATGGCACGCACCACCCTTTCGTCGTTGAAAGCCCACAGGTCTTCCAGCGAACCCCCGCCGCGCACCAGCAGCACGGCGTCCACCTCGCCGCGTGCACCAGCCAGCCCCAGGGCAGCGGCCAGTGCGGCCGGCGCGTCGGCGCCTTGCACAGGGCTCGGGTAGATGAACAGACGCACCTGGGGCGCGCGGCGTTGCAAGGTGGTGACCACGTCGCGCAGGGCCGCAGCAGCCGGCGACGTGACGATACCCAGGGCCCGCGGGTACGCCGGCAGCGGCCGCTTGCGGCTGGCATCGAACAGGCCTTCGACCGCCAGCCGCGCGCGGCGGCGCAGGAACTCCTCGAAGAGCGCACCGCTGCCCACGCGCTGAAGCGACTCCACCACCACCTGCAGCTCGCCGCGCGCGTCGTAGACACCGAGCCTGCCCCGCAGTTCGACCTGCTGGCCGTCGGCCGGTGCAAAGTCCACCAGCGACGCGGCGCGCCGGAACATCGCACAGCGCAGCAATGCGGGGGCACCGTCGGCATCTTTCAACGAGAAGTAGCAATGACCGCTGGCGGCGCGTGAAAAGCCCGACAACTCGCCACGCACGGTGACCGCGCCAAAGCGCGCGGCCAGTGCATCGGCGGTGGCCACCAGCAAAGCGGCCACGCCCCACGGCGTGCGGGTCGGGGCACCTGAGGGCAGCGGCTCAGTCATGTTGAGACGTCATGTCGTCCGCTGCGGCGTGGTCGCGAAATTCCACGACACGGCTTCTTGCGCGCCGGGCCGCTGCGACCACCGTCACACCTTGGTCATATCGATGCAAGTGATTGATCCGCATGAAAAAACCGGTGCTGTTTTTTTGTGCAAAGACTGTCGGCGCCAGAAACGGCGTGGGTTTGTGCATGTCCATCACCCGTTGCCCACAAGCTCGTCCACAACTTCGGTGGACAGATGGTCCGGGGCGTGAGGGCAAGCGATCAATGCCTGTGCGGGGGTCGCAAAACCATCGGCCATAATGTTTGCAACGTCCTGCAGCGTCAGGTGCTTGAGCCGCACCTCGCCGTGCAAGCCGGCCCGCATGCGCAAGGGCCCAACAGCCACCCGAGAACGCCTTGCTTTCGATCATACAAGCCGCTGGTTGGCCGATCTGGCCCTTGATCCTGTGTTCCGTGGTCGCGCTGGCGCTGATCATCGAACGTTTCTACCACCTGCGCTCTGCCATGGTCGCGCCGCCCAAGCTGCTGGACGAGGTGATCGGCGTCACGCGCGCCAGCCTGCCGGCCGCCGACGTGGTGAACAAGCTGGCTGACAACTCGGTGCTGGGCCGCGTGTTGGCGGCCGGTTTGCGCAGCGTCATTGCCGACCCGCGCATCGCCGAACCCGCCTTGCGCCAGGCTTTTGAGAACGCTGGCCGCGCTGCCGTGCACCGGCTGGAAAAGTACCTGAACACCTTGGGCACCATTGCCGCTGCTGCGCCGCTGCTGGGCCTGTTCGGCACCGTGGTGGGCATGATCGAAATCTTCGGCTCGCAGGCCCCCAGCGCCGGTGGCGGCACCAACCCGCAGCAACTGGCGCACGGCATTTCCATCGCCCTGTACAACACCGCTTTCGGGCTCATGATCGCCATCCCGGCCTTGATGCTGTACCGCTACTTTCGTGGCCTGGTGGACGAGTACCAGCTGATCATGGAACTGGCCGCCGAGCGCATGGTGCCGCACCTCATGCGCTTTGCCGTGCGCAGTGGCAACTGAAGCATCAGGAGCCACATGAAGTTCAGCCGCCGGCGCATGGAAGAGCCCGAGATCAACCTGATCCCGTTCATCGACGTGCTGCTGGTGGTGCTGATCTTCCTGATGCTGTCCACCACCTATTCGCGCTTCACCGAACTGCAGATCAACCTGCCCGCGGCCGACGCCGAGAAGCTGCGCGAGCGGCCTGCCGAGGTGATCGTGGCGGTGGCCAGCGACGGCCGCTACGCCATCAACCGCAAAGCCGTCGATGGCCGCAGCGTCGAGGTGCTGACGGCCGAGTTGAGCGCAGCTGCTGCCGGCCGTGCCGACACGGTGGTGATCATCTCCGCCGACGCCATGGCCGCCCACCAGGCGGTGGTCAACGTGCTCGATGCGGCACGCCGCGCCGGCCTGTCGCGCCTGACCTTCGCCGCGCAGACGGCGGGCACGGCGCCGCGTTGACGGCCGGGCTGGAAGCCCTGCTCAGCCGCCTGTGGTGGCAGCCAAGGCGCGGCATCGGCGCCTGGCTGCTGTGGCCGCTCAGTGGCATCTACCGCGCGCTGCTGGCCCTGCACCGCAGCGGCCAGGCCCCGGCGCAAGCCTTGCCTGTGCCCGTGCTGGTGGTGGGCAACCTGGTGGTCGGGGGTGCCGGCAAAACGCCTGCCGTGATAACGATGGTGCAGGCCCTGCAGGCTGCCGGCCACCACCCGGGTGTCATCAGCCGCGGCCATGGCCGTCGGGCCGACACCGTGCGGGGCGTGCACCCCGACGACCGGCCCCAGGATGTGGGCGACGAGCCCCTGCTCATCAGCCGCCGCTGCCAGGTGCCGGTGTGGGTGGGCCGCCAACGGGTGCAGGCGGCGCGGGCCTTGTGCCATGCGCATCCTCAGGTGGACGTGCTGGTTTCTGACGACGGCCTTCAGCACGGCGCGCTGCGCCGCCAGGCCGAACTGGTGGTGTTCGACGAAAGGGGCGCCGGCAACGGGATGCTGCTGCCCGCAGGGCCGCTGCGCGAGCCGCTGCCGCAGCATCTGCCACCGCTCAGCCGCGTGCTCTACACCGCAGGGCAACGCAGCACCGCCCTGCCCGGCGCGCTGGCGGCGCGAAGCGTGGCATGTGCATGGCCTTTGGCGGCCTGGGCCGCCGGTGCAGGTGCCGCACGCGAAACCAGCGCCCAGCCGCTGTCGGCCTTGCGCGGCTGGCCGCTGCTGGCGGTGGCTGGCATCGCTGCGCCAGAAAAATTCTTTGCCATGCTGCAAGCAGCCGGATTGACGATCGACCGCCTGCCGCTGCCCGACCACCACACCTACACCACCCTGCCCTGGCCGGCCGGCACCCGGGATGTCATCACGACCGAAAAGGACGCCGTCAAGCTGTTGGCGCACGACCTCGCCGCTACGGCCGTGTGGGTGGTGCCGCTAGACTTGCGGCTGCCCGACACGCTCGTCGCTGAATTGCTCGATTTGCTCTTCCCCCAGCCTGCACCACGACCATGAGCCTTGACCACCGCCTGATCGAATTGCTGGTCTGCCCCGTCTGCAAAGGCCCGCTGCAATTGCGGCGCGATGCAGAGCAGCGGCCGCTGGACCTGGCGTGCCCGGCAGACCGCCTGGCCTTCCCCATCCGCGACGGCATACCGGTGATGCTGGAAAGCGAAGCCTTGCCTTTGGACGGCCCCCGCGCGGCGGCTTGAGCGGGGCATCACCGGCTCACTGAATTGAAGTTCACCGTCATCATCCCGGCCCGCCTGGCTTCGACCCGCCTGCCCGACAAGCCGCTGGCCGACATCGCCGGCAAGCCCATGGTGGTGCGCGTGGCCGAGCGCGCAGCGCTGAGCGGCGCCGAACGTGTGGTGGTGGCTTGCGACGACAAACGAATCCTCGGTGCCTGCGCGGCCCACGGCGTGCAGGCCGTGCTGACACGAAGCGACCACGCCAGCGGCAGCGACCGGCTGGCACAAGCCTGCGCGCTGCTGGGCCTGCAAGGCGACGACATGGTGGTCAATGTGCAAGGCGACGAGCCGCTGATCGACCCCGACCTGGTGCGTCTGGTGGCCCAGGTGCTGGCCGAACGTGAAGACTGTGTCATGAGCACCGCAGCCCACCCGCTGCACGACCTGGCCGAGTACCTCAACCCCAACGTGGTGAAGGTGGTGCTGGATGCAGCCGGCCGTGCCCTTTACTTCAGCCGCGCACCCATCCCGTGGTGGCGTGACGGTGCGGTCGGTGGCCAGCCGCAGATGCCCACGCCGGCACCGCTGCGGCACCTGGGCCTGTACGCCTACCGCGCGGGTTTCTTGCGGCAGTTCCCTTCGCTTCCCGCTGCTGACATGGAAAACACCGAGGCGCTGGAGCAGTTGCGCGTGCTCTGGCACGGCCACCGCATTGCCGTGCACGTGACACCGCTGGGCCCCGGCCCGGGCGTCGATACACCCGAAGATCTGGCCCGCGTGCGGGCCCACTTTGCCGCTGGCCGGCCGTCAGCTTGACGCGCGGGAGCGCGTGATATTCTCGTTTCGAGACAAGGCTTGACTGCGGTGCGCGTGCCGCCGTTCAGGCTCACACAAGACCGAGGCCGGCCGTGCCTTCGGCACCCCGCCAGAAGACCGACAAGACAACGAGGAACCCGATGAGACTGATCCTCCTGGGCGCGCCTGGCGCCGGCAAGGGCACGCAAGCCACCTTCATCTGCCAACGCTTCGGCATCCCGCAAATCTCCACCGGCGACATGCTTCGCGCGGCGGTGAAAGCGGGCACGCCGTTGGGCGTGGAAGCCAAGAAGGTGATGGACAGCGGCGGCCTGGTCAGTGACGACATCATCATCGGCCTGGTCAAGGAACGGCTGGCTCAGCCGGATTGCGCCCAAGGCTTTCTCTTCGATGGTTTCCCGCGCACCATCCCGCAGGCAGATGCCATGAAAGCCGCTGGCGTGAAGCTGGACCTGGTGCTGGAAATCGATGTGCCCGACGAAGCCATCGTCGAACGCATGAGCGGCCGCCGCTCGCACCAGCCTTCGGGCCGCACTTACCACGTCAAATTCAACCCGCCCAAAACTGAAGGCAAGGACGACGTCACCGGCGAACCGCTGATTCAGCGCGACGACGACAAGGAAGAAACGGTCAAGAAGCGGCTGCAGGTCTATCAGCAGCAGACCCGGCCGCTGGTGGACTACTACGGCCAGTGGGCTGCCACCGGCGATGCCGGGGCGCCGCGTTATGCACGCATCAGCGGCACTGGAACCGTTGAAGAAATCACCGCCCGTGTCATGGGCGCGATGGGCGCCTGAGCCGACCACCAGACAAGGAAACTCACCATGGACATCGCAGGCAAGGTTTTCATCGTCACCGGCGGCGCATCGGGTCTGGGCGAAGGCACGGCACGCATGCTGGCGGCAGCTGGCGGCCAGGTGGTGGTGGCCGACCTGCAGATCGACGCTGGGCAGAAGGTGGCAGCCGACATCGGCGGCGAGTTCGTCAGATGCGATGTCAGCCAGGAAGCCGACGGCCAGGCCGCGGTTGCCGCTGCCGTGGGCCTGGGCAAGCTGATGGGACTGGTCAACTGTGCAGGCATTGCGCCGGCGGTGAAGACGGTGGGCAAGGACGGTGCGCACCCTTTGGCCGTGTTCACCAAGACCATCACGGTCAACCTGATCGGCAGCTTCAACATGATTCGCCTGGCCGCCGAGGCAATGGCGAAGAACACCGCCGAAACCACCGGCGAACGCGGCGTGCTCATCAGCACCGCCAGCGTGGCGGCCTACGACGGCCAGATCGGCCAGGCCGCCTATGCCGCCAGCAAGGGCGGCGTGGTGGGCATGACGCTGCCCATCGCGCGCGACCTGGCGCGCAACGGCATCCGCAACATGACCATCGCACCCGGCATCTTCGGCACGCCCATGCTCTTTGGCATGCCCAAGGAGGTGCAGGACGCCCTGGCCGCCGGCGTGCCCTTCCCCAGCCGCCTGGGTACACCGCAGGACTACGCCAAGCTGGTGAAGCACATCTTTGAAAACGACATGCTCAATGGCGAGGTGATTCGCCTGGACGGGGCCATCCGGCTGGCGCCGAAGTGAGGCGCCGCGCGCTCACGTTGCAAGCTATTCCCTTCAAGCCCTGCAAAGTGGCTGTGACTTCCTTCGCGCTGAAGCGATCCATCCACCGCAGAAGCAAGTTCGAGAGGTCGTCGGTAGCCCACTTTGCGTTGACCTGGGCCGGCGGGCATGGGCCTGGGGGCTCAGGGCGACGGCGCCTGGACATGCGCCTGCTGCGCTTCCCAGGCCTGGCGCTGCGCCGTGCGCCGGCTGTCGTGCGCCTGGCGCTTGTGGGCCACCCAAGCCGCAGCATCCAGTGACTGCAGTTCGAGCGCCAGTGCTCGGCCAGACTCTGGCAAAGCCAAGGCCGCACGGCGGCGGTACTCGCGGCCGTAGCCATCACGGTCCAGCCACTGCGCGTCGACCAGCCAGCGCCGCAGCTCCACGTGGTCGGTGTGCAAAAAGGCCACCGGACCTTGCAGCAGGCACTTCAGCTGGTGGTTGACTTGCGGTTCGGTGAAGCCGCCTTCGGGCAACGCGGCCCAGGCCAGCGCAAACACCAGCGTTCTTTGATCGGCCGGCAACAGGCCCAAGCCCACGCCCCGCTTCAGCACCAGTTGGCGCAAGGTCTGTAGTTGCTGGGTGGTTGCAACTGGATGGTCGCCCTGCATGACATTCTCCATTTCAACGCGATGCTGCATCGTCCGCTCTTTGGACAGCAGCTTCAGCGGCGGCCCTGCCCTGCTCCATGGCTTTGCGCACCTTGTCTGCAGCCGCATCAGCCGGCGAGACGGCGGCACCGCCAGCAGCGCCACTACCAGAAGCGCCACCGCCAGCCGGCGATTTCAAAGCCTGCAACTGGATACCCGCCATCTGGCTGACGAGATAGACCACCAGCAACAGCGCACCCAACGAAAAGACAGCACGCATGTGACCTCCAATCGCGAACGGGAATCGATGTGCCGAATCAAGCCTGGGCCCACCAGCGGCGCAGCTTGGCAAGAATGAACGGCTTGCACAGTGTGCCAGCCATCGTTGATTCCCTTGCCTGGACTCATGCGGCCGCAGGGGCCGACGTCGATGGTGCGCTGCCGTTCTTTCACGAAGCGGCCCAATGGCCTCGGCCCCGGCGCCAGCGGCACGTCGCCGGCGAACAGCCCCGCTGCCCCCCTGACAGCCCGTTGTCAGTTGCCGCCAGCCTTGAAGGTTTGCAGTTCTCGCCCCTCGGCCTTGAACACTTGCCCGTTGTGCAGGATCGGCTTGGGGCCAGCGGGCAAGCCCTTCGTGGCCGCGGCCCGCGGATTAGCCGAAACAGCGGAGCATCGGCGCACTACGTCAGGCAAGCGTTAGACACGTCCCAGTTCAGGTGCCGGATGGCCTTTCGCCCTTGGCTGGCGACAAGCTTGGCAGGCTCTTGCTGCGGCGGCTGGCCTTCAGCGGCAACCCATCGAAGGCCTCGGCCAGTTCAAGCACCCGGCCGGCGGCGGCGGCCTGGTAGCCGGCCAGCGCGTTCACCGCCGCCTTGAAGCTGTCGCTGCCCAGCACGGCCAGCATGCGTTGAACGGCCGGTGTGGCCAGTGAACGATCGTCGCAGAGCAGGAAGTAGCGCTCGGTCTGGCTGGGCAGGAAGTCCAGCTTGAATTGCCTTGCCGGTGTTTCGACGCCGTAACCTGCATCGGCCATGCCGCTGGCCACGAATGCCGCCACGGCGGCGTGTGTCAGTTCACATTGTTCGTAACCATGGATGGCAGTTGGCGCGATGGCCTGCTGCTTGAGCATCAGGTCCAGCAAAAAACGGGTGCCTGAACCGGCCTGGCGGTTGATGAAACGAACGCCCGGCCGTGCCAGGTCAGCCAGCCCGTAGATCTTTTTCGGATTGCCGGCCGCCACCATCAGCCCCTGATGGCGGGTGGCCACGTCGATGAGCTTTTGTGCGCCGGGCCGCAGCCAAGGCCCATAGTGCGCCAGGGTCGTGGCCTGGAATTCGCCCAGCGGCACATGAAAACCCGCCAGGTCGCAGCCGCCGTTGTGCAGTGAGGCCAGGGCTTCCAGGCTGCTGCAGTAGCGCAGTTCGGTCGCCACTTTGGCCGCAGACAGCATCTCGTGCAGCGCCTGGATGGCAAAGCCGTGACTGGCGTGGATACGCAGCAGCGCGGGCCCGGGCGACAGGACCTTTTCGATTTCGGCACCCAACTCCGACGCCAGCGAGTCCAGCACCGGCGACAGACGCGCGGCCACGCGGCGGTCGGCCCAGACCAGGCGCTCGCCCAACGGCGTCAGCACCGAGCCCTTGCCGCGCGACATCACCATCAACGCCTGGCCAAACAGGGCTTCGCCCTGGCGCACCAATTCCCAGGCATGGCGGTAGGACACCCCCAGCGACTGGCAGGCCGCTGACAAGCTGCCGTGTTCGTGCACAGCCACGAGCAAAGTCACGACACGCGGCGCCAGCGCATCGCCGCTGCTTTGGCGGATGGTCCATTGGGGTTTGATGGTGACGGTGTACATGCCCAAGTTTCGGTGTTCGGCAGCCTATGAACTAGGCCGCCCAGCGCATATTGCCGCCAACTATAGCCATGGCTACAGTCGCCCATCGGGCCATGCTGCCTTATGCGCTGATGCACCTATTCATCCATGACCTTCGCCGCAACCCAGATCGACCCAGACAGCGCACTGAACGACGCGCTGGCTCGACATGCCAGCGAACCGGGCGCTTTGCTGCCCATCCTGCACGACTTGCAGGACGCGGTGGGCCATGTGCCGGCCCGTCTGGTGCCGGTCATCGCCGAGGCGCTGAACCTGTCGCGTGCCGAAGTCCACGGCGTGGTCACCTACTACCACCACTTCCGCGCTGAACCGGCCGGCCGTTGCCTGCTGCAGATCTGCCGCGCCGAAGCCTGCCAGGCCATGGGCGCCGACGCGCTGCTGGCGCACGCCGAGCGCCAGCTGGGCTGCAGCAGCCACGGCACGACGGCCGACGGTGCGTTCACGCTGGAACCCGTGTTCTGCCTCGGGCTGTGTGCGTCGTCGCCAGCCATCATGGTGGGCGACGAACTGCACGCGCGGGTGACGCCACAGCGCTTCGATGCGCTGGTGGCCGAACAGCGGGGTGCGGCATGAATTTCAAGGTGTTCGTGCCGCGCGACTCGGCCGCTTTGGCCGTGGGCGCCGACCGTGTGGCGCGCCGGCTGGCGGAACTGGCCACTGCCCGCGGGTTGGACCTGCACGTCGTGCGCAACGGCTCGCGCGGTCTGTTCTGGCTGGAGCCCATGGTAGAGGTGCAGACGGCCCAAGGCCGCATCGCCTACGGCCCGGTGACACCAGAAGACCTGCCCGGCCTGCTGGACGCCGGCTTCTTGCAGGGCGGTGAACACGCCTTGCGGCTGGGTGTGACCGAAGACATCCCTTACCTGGCCAAACAAGAACGCCTGACCTTTGCCCGCATGGGCATCACGGACCCGCTGTCGCTGATTGAGTACGAAGCACACGAAGGTTTTGCCGGCTTGCGCCGTGCGCTGGCGCTGGACGGTGCGGCCATCGTCGCCGAAGTCACGCAGTCGGGCCTGCGCGGCCGGGGCGGCGCGGCCTTCCCCGCGGGTATCAAGTGGAAGACCGTGGCGGGCACCACGGCGGCGCAAAAGTACGTGGTCTGCAACGCCGACGAAGGTGACTCGGGCACCTATTCAGACCGCATGACCATGGAGGGTGACCCCTTCATGCTGATCGAAGGCATGACCATCGCCGCGCTGGCCGTGGGCGCCACGCAGGGTTATATCTACATCCGATCCGAGTACCCACACGCGGTGGCCACCATGCGCGAAGCCGTGGCGCTGGCCCAAGCCGCTGGATTTCTGGGTGACGACGTGCTGGGCAGCGGCCGCGCCTTCCACCTGCATGTGCGCAAGGCTGCAGGTTCCTACGTCTGCGGCGAAGAAACGGCCATGCTCGAAAGCCTGGAAGGCAAACGCGGCATCGTGCGCGCCAAGCCGCCGCTGCCGGCCCTGGAAGGGCTTTTTGGCCAACCCACGGTCATCAACAACGTCATCACCTTCGCCAGCGTGCCGCTCATCCTGGCGCGTGGTGCCGATCACTACCGCGACTACGGCATGGGCCGTTCGCGCGGCACCTTGCCCATCCAGCTGGCGGGCAACATCAAACACGGCGGCCTGGTGGAAAAGGCCTTTGGCGTGACCTTGCGCGAGCTGCTGTACGACTTCGGCGGCGGCAGTGCATCGGGCCGGCCCATCAAGGCGGTGCAGGTGGGCGGACCGCTGGGCGCCTATGTGCCCGAATCGCAGTGGGACCTGCCGCTGGACTACGAGGCCTACGCGGCGGTGGGCGCCGTGGTGGGCCACGGCGGCATCGTGGTGCACGACGACACGGCCAACCTGTCCAAGCTGGCCCGCTACGCCATGGAGTTCTGCGCCATCGAGTCGTGTGGCAAGTGCACACCCTGCCGCATCGGGTCCACGCGCGGCGTTGAAGTGATCGACAAGATCAGCGTCGACAACAACCGCGTGCACCAGGTCAAGCTCTTGCGCGACCTGTGCGACACCATGCTGCACGGCTCGTTGTGCGCCATGGGCGGCATGACGCCCTACCCGGTGCTTTCAGCGCTGAACCACTACCCCGAAGACTTCGGACTGACGACACCGGCCAGCCAGGCTGCCTGAGGACACCAACGCCATGCTGCAACACCTGAAAGAAATCGACCACGGCACGCCCAAGCGTGAATCCGCCATCGAAGTCACCTTGGAAATCGACGGCAACCAGGTCACCGTGCCCAAGGGCACTTCATTGATGCGCGCCGCCGTCGATGCCGGCATCCAGGTACCCAAGCTGTGTGCCACCGACAGCCTGGAGCCCTTCGGTTCTTGCCGGCTGTGCCTGGTGGAGATCGAAGGTCGCAAAGGTTATCCGGCGTCGTGCACCACACCGGCCGAAGCCGGCATGAAGGTGCAGACGCAGACGCCCAGGCTGCAAGAACTGCGCAAGGGCGTGATGGAGCTGTACATCTCCGACCACCCGCTGGACTGCCTGACCTGTTCAGCCAACGGCAACTGCGAACTGCAGGACATGGCGGGCGTCACCGGCCTGCGCGAAGTGCGCTACGGCTTCGACGGCGCCAACCACCTGAAGACCAGCAAGGACGAGTCGAACCCCTACTTCACCTTCGACGCCAGCAAGTGCATCGTCTGCAACCGCTGCGTGCGCGCTTGCGAAGAGACACAAGGCACCTTTGCGTTGACGATCAGCGGACGCGGTTTTGAGTCGCGCGTGTCGGCGGGCCAGGATGAGGCCTTCATGGACAGCGAATGTGTCAGCTGCGGCGCCTGCGTCGAAGCCTGCCCCACCGCAACCTTGCAAGAAAAGTCCGTCATCTGGCTGGGCCAAAGCGAGCACAGCGCCATCACCACCTGCGCCTATTGCGGCGTAGGCTGCGGCTTCAAGGCCGAGATGAAGGGCAACGAAGTCGTGCGCATGGTGCCGTGGAAGGACGGCCAGGCCAACGAAGGCCACGCCTGTGTCAAAGGCCGCTTCGCCTGGGGTTACGCGACGCACAAGGACCGCATGCTCAAGCCCATGATCCGCGCCAAGTTCACCGACCCCTGGCAGGAAGTGAGCTGGGACGAGGCCATCGCCCACGCAGCCAGCGAGTTCCGCCGCATCCAGACCAAGTACGGCACCGATTCCATCGGCGGCATCACTTCTTCGCGTTGCACCAACGAAGAAACCTATCTGGTGCAAAAGCTGGTGCGCGCCGCCTTTGGCAACAACAACGTCGACACCTGCGCGCGGGTCTGTCACTCACCCACCGGTTATGGCCTGAAGCAGACGCTGGGTGAATCTGCCGGCACGCAGACCTTCAAGTCGGTTGAAAAGGCCGACGTGATCCTGCTCATCGGCGCCAACCCGACCGATGGCCACCCGGTGTTTGCCTCGCGCATGAAGCGCCGGCTGCGCCAAGGGGCCCAGTTGATCGTGGTCGACCCGCGCCGCATCGACATCGTGCGCACGCCGCACGTGCAGGCCGCGCATCACCTGGCTTTGAAACCCGGCACCAACGTGGCCATGATCAGTGCGCTGGCGCATGTGATCGTCACCGAAGGGCTGGTCAAGGAAGATTTTGTCGCCGAACGCTGCGACACCAAGTCGTTCAATGAATGGCGCGAATTTGTCGCTCGGCCGGCCAATTCACCCGAAGCCATGCAGTTCGTCACCGGCGTGCCGGCGGCCGAGGTGCGTGCTGCCGCGCGGCTGTACGCCACCGCGGGCAACGGCGCCATCTACTACGGCCTGGGCGTCACCGAGCACAGCCAGGGCTCGACGATGGTGATGGGCATCGCCAACCTGGCCATGGCCACCGGCAACGTCGGCCGTGAAGGTGTGGGCGTGAACCCGCTGCGGGGCCAGAACAATGTGCAGGGCGCCTGTGACATGGGCTCGTTCCCGCACGAGTTGCCGGGCTATCGCCATGTGTCGGACAGCACCACGCGTGGCCAGTTCGAATCTGCCTGGGGCGTGACCATCAATCCCGAGCCGGGGCTGCGCATCCCCAACATGTTCGACGCGGCCATCGGCGGCAGCTTCAAGGGCCTTTACTGCGAGGGCGAAGACATCGTGCAGTCCGACCCCAACACGCAGCATGTGGCCTCGGCGCTGATGGCCATGGAGTGCATCGTCGTGCAGGACCTGTTCCTGAACGAAACGGCCAAGTACGCCCATGTCTTTCTGCCTGGTTCTTCGTTCCTGGAAAAGGACGGCACCTTCACCAATGCCGAGCGGCGCATTTCTCGCGTGCGCAAGGTGATGCCACCGAAGGCGGGCCTGGCCGACTGGGAGGTGACCGTGAAGCTGGCCAATGCGTTGGGTTACCCCATGCACTACACGCACCCCGAGCAGATCATGGCCGAAATCGCCGAGCTGACGCCCACGTTCACCGGTGTCAGCTACCAGAGGATCGACGAACTGGGCAGCATCCAGTGGCCTTGCAACGCCGCCGCACCCGAGGGCACGCCCACCATGCACGTCGACACCTTTGTGCGTGGCAAGGGCAAATTCATCATCACCCAGTACGTGGCCTCTGACGAGAAGGTGACACGCAAGTTCCCGCTGCTGCTGACCACGGGGCGCATCCTGTCGCAATACAACGTGGGCGCGCAAACGCGCCGCACCGAAAACAACCAGTGGCACAGCGAAGACCGCCTGGAAATTCACCCGCACGATGCCGAAGAACGTGGCATCAAGCCCGACGACTGGGTGGGCATCCAAAGCCGTGCCGGCGAAACGGTGCTGCGCGCCACCGTGACCGAGCGCATGCAGCCGGGCGTGGTCTATACCACCTTCCACTTCCCCGAGTCGGGCGCGAACGTCATCACCACCGACAACTCCGACTGGGCCACCAACTGCCCCGAATACAAGGTGACGGCGGTGCAGGTGATGCCGGTGATGCAACCTTCGGACTGGCAGCGCGAGTACAGCCGCTTCAACCGCATCCAGCATGAACTGCTGGACGCGGCGGCCGAGCCTGTTAGCCCCGCAACGGCGAAGTAGAGCCATGACCGGCGCGATTTCGCTGCCCGTCCATCGCCTGCAAGGCGGCGCCAGCACGGACACGCGCGACTGGGTGGCCGAAGAGGTGCCCGTGGCGCTGGAATACAACGGCATCTCCCACGCCGTGATGCTGGCCACGCCGCTGGACCTGCCCGACTTTGCCCTGGGCTTTTCGCTCAGCGAAGGCCTGCTGGAAGGTCCGCACGAGTTGTACGACATCGAAACCGAGGTCGGCGAACTGGGCATCACCCTGCGTCTGCAGGTGTCTGCTGCCGCTTTTGCTCGGCTCAAGGGCCGCCGCCGCTCGATGGCCGGTCGCACCGGCTGCGGCTTGTGCGGCGCCGAGAGCCTGGCTCAGGTGGCGCGTGTGTTGCCGCTGTTCAGCGGGCCCGCGCGCTTCACGCAAGGCGCCGTGGCGCGCGCCATGGCCGGCCTGGCCGAGCGGCAGGCCCTGCAGCAGCGCACCGGCGCTGTCCACGCTGCGGCCTGGTGCACGGCCGATGGTGAAGTCAAAATCCTTCGTGAAGACGTGGGCCGCCACAACGCGCTGGACAAGCTGTTGGGCGCGCTGGCCGCGGCACCCATTGATGCGGCTGCCGGCTTCATCGCCATCACCAGCCGCGCCAGCTTCGAGATGGTGCAAAAAGCTGCCATGGCGGGTGTGGGCCTGCTGGCCGCAGTGTCCGCGCCCACGGCGCTGGCCGTGTCCACCGCGCAGCAGGCCGGCCTGACGCTGGCCGGATTTGCGCGCCAACAAGGCGCGGTGGTCTACACCCATTCCGATCGCCTGCTGCCCAGCGCCGCAGTTGAGACCGATCATGCACACTGAACCCCTGGTCAAGATGGCCAACCAGATCGGCGCCTTCTTCGAAGCCATGCCCAACCGCCCCGAAGCGCTGGAAGGCATCGCGCTGCACATCCAGAAGTTCTGGGAACCCCGCATGCGGCGTCAGTTTCTGGCTCACCTGGACAGCGCGGGCACCGACGAGCTCAATCCGATCGTGGCCGAAGCCCTTGTGCGGCACCGCGGCTTGCTGGGCTGACGACAAAGCCTGCGGGCTCATCCCCCGCCGTCCAGCTGGGCCGGGCGAAAGTCGCGGTCACAGTTGACGCTGGGTGGCGCACACTCCACCCCAGCGCGATGCCTTGCCCGGAGGTGTCCTGCATCAGCGTGCGCGCGGTAGCAGAGCCCGAGTCGTGAAACTGACTCGCGCGCAGGTATGTGCATGTATATTTGTCACAATATACAAGGATTGTGCAATGACCCTGCCCCGTTTGCGGCGACCGCGGTGCCCTTCGCGGCGGCAACGGCCTTGAAGACCTTTCGCCTGCAGTTGCGATTCCTGGTTCCGCTGGTCGCGGTGCTGATTGCTGCGGCCTATGTCGCCGTCCCGCTGATGGACCAGGTAACGCTGCGTTGGTTCAGCCGCGACCTGAACAACCGTGGCGCGCTGGTCGCGAATACTTTGTCGGACTCTGTCGCCGAGGCGGTGATGGCGGGCAAGCCGGCGCGGCTGCAGCGCCTGTTCGACCGCACGGTCCAGGATGAACGCCTGTTCGCCGTGGCCCTGTGCGGCACGGACGGTCGGCTGCTGCAGCGGACTGCCAGCTTCCCGGCAACCCTGCCCTGCGCCGTGGCCGACGAACTGGCCCGCCAGGCTGAACCGCGCCTGGCGCTCACCGGCGGCGCGGTGCATGTGGGCGTCCATGACGTCATGGGCCAGCCGGTGCCCGGGCCGGTGCTGCAGTTCGGGTCTGCGCCTGCGGGGACCGCCGACGATGCGCTGACGGACCCCGACCTGGCAGCTTCGGTCGCCGAGTCGCTGTCTTCGCCGGTGCTGATGGGTCGGCTCGTGCTGCTGCACGACTTGAGTTTCATCGAGCGCCGCAGCCAGGACACACGCCGCTACCTCATTGGACTGATCGCGGGCTTGGGCCTCGTGATTGCGCTCATCACCGTGGTGGTGGCGCAGCTCAGCTGGCGCGGCTGGGTCAACGGAGCGCGTGCCCTGATGCGGGGTGAAGGTCTGCTCAGCCCCTTGCTGTCGGGCTCGTCGTCAGCGCCGGAACTGGCCCCGTTCGCCGCCGACTTGCGCGCCCGGCTGCGCGACATGGAAGACGAGTTCCGCCGCTCACAGGGGCCCGCGATGGAGTGGACGGCGGAACGCCTGCGCACGCTGCTGCACACCCAGCTCAGCGGGGACCAGGTGATCGTGGTTTCCAATCGCGAGCCCTACATCCACGAGCGCAACGCCGAGGGCATCGTGGTGAAGCGACCGGCGAGTGGCCTCGTCACAGCCGTCGAGCCCGTCATGCGCGCTTGTTCGGGCACCTGGGTAGCACACGGCAGCGGCAGCGCCGACCGCGAGGTGGTGGACGCCGGCGACCGCGTGCTGGTGCCACCGGGCCAGGACGACTACTGGCTGCGCCGCATCTGGCTGACGCCTGAAGAGGAACAGGGCTATTACTACGGCTTCGCCAACGAAGGCATGTGGCCGCTGTGCCATGTGGCTCACGTGCGGCCGGTGTTCCGCGAATCCGACTGGGAAGCCTACAAGGCCGTCAATCAACGCTTTGCCGACGCGGTGGTGGCCGAGGCGCGCAGCGAAGACCCCGTCGTGCTGGTGCAGGACTATCACTTTGCGCTGCTGCCGGCGATGGTGCGCGCTCAGCTGCCGCAGGCCACCATCCTGACGTTCTGGCACATCCCCTGGCCGAACCCGGAATCGTTCGGCATCTGCCCCTGGCGCCGCGAGATCCTGGAGGGCATGCTCGGCAGCACGATCCTCGGCTTCCACACACGCTTCCACTGCAAGAACTTCCTGGAAACGGTCGACCGCTACCTCGAGGCGCGCATCGAGCACGAGCATTCGACCATTGCCTTTCGCGAAAAGGAAACATTGGTCGAAAGCTACCCGATCTCGATCGAATGGCCGGGTGAAGCCACCCTCGCGACCTGGCCCAGCGTGGCCGAGTGCCGCCAGCGCGTCATTCAACGCCTGGGCCTGCCGGCCGACGCCTGCCTGGCGGTGGGCGTGGATCGCTTCGACTACACCAAGGGCATTCTCGAACGCTTGAATGCCGTCGAGCGCCTGCTCGAGAAGTGGCCCGAGTGGATCGGCCGCTTCGTCTTCGTGCAGGTGGCCGCACCGACACGCACGGCGCTCGAGGAATACCGCAGCTTTCAGGAACGCATCCTGCGCGTCACCGAGCGCATCAACCAGCGCTTTGGCCGCCCCGGCTACCAGCCCCTGCACCTGCTGGCCACGCACCACGAACACGACGCGGTGACGGAACTGTTCCGCGCCGCCGACATCTGTGTCGTGACCAGCCTGCATGACGGCATGAACCTGGTGTGCAAAGAGTTCGTGGCGACGCGTGACGATCTGCAGGGCGTGTTGATCCTGAGCCGCTTTGCCGGTGCCGCGCGCGAGCTGGCCGAGGCCTTGATCGTGAACCCCTACCACGTGGAAGAAACCGCCGATGCACTGCACCGTGCGGCCACCATGCCCGTTGCCGAGCAGCGCGAGCGCATGGCCAGCCTGCGCAGCACCGTGCGCGAATTCAATGTCTTCCGCTGGGCCGGCCGCATGCTGGCGGATGCGGGAAGGTGGCGGTTGCGGGCCCGCATCGAAGCGCGCGTGAAGCGCCATCAGATCGGCTGAGGAAGACGATGCAGCATCTTTTCACGCCCGACGGTGAGGCCGCGCTCGCAGCCGTCCTCCAGCTGAAGCCCCTGATGGCCTTCGACTTCGACGGCACGCTGGCGCCCATCGTCGCGCGGCCGGAAGAAGCGCGCATCTCCGCGGCAGTGGCCACACGCCTGAAGGCCCTGACCACCAGGCTGCCCGTGGCCATCGTCTCCGGTCGCGCGGTGGCCGATGTGCGCGAGCGACTGGGCTTCGAGCCGCAGTTCATCATCGGCAACCACGGCGCCGAGGAGGACACCGATCCCGCGAGCGGCACCCTGACCAGTGCCCTGACCGGCCAGCTGGAAGGTTTTCGAGACACCTTGCGAACGCACGGCGACCTGCTGCAGGCGGCGGGTGTCGTGGTGGAGGACAAGGGCCTGTCGATCGCGCTGCACTACCGCCTGTCCCGCGATCACACGCGCGCCCAGCAACTGATCACCGATCTGTTGACGCCGGAACCCGCAGGCCTGCACATCTTCGCCGGCAAAATGGTGGTCAACGCGGTGGCAGCAGCTGCGCCGGACAAGGCGCAGGCCGTGCACATGCTCGTGGCGCGCCTGGGCGCGGCGGCGGCCTTCTTTGCAGGCGACGATGTCAACGACGAACCGGTGTTCGTCTCGGCGCCCGCGCACTGGCTGACCCTGCGCATCGGCCGCGAAGACCCGGCCTGTCGAGCCCGGTTCTGCCTTGACGGACCTCATGAGATGGCGATGTTTCTCGAGCGCGTGCTCTCGAACCTTTCATGAGTCGTTGGCGAAGGACCGTGCGCGCAGCCAACTGCATTTGTTCACATATACTTTGATGCTGATGACGAAGCGGGACCTCACCGCCATCCGTTCTTTGACCGGCGGTCTTGCGACCTCAAGCCACAAGCGGCCGCCAGCATCGCGACTGCACGCGAGCACAAGACCGTGAGCGACCCGGGGTCCGGTCGCGACGAAGCGACCAAGCCTGATCAGCGCGCGACAGCCGGCCCTGCGCGCATCGTGTGGGCCTTTGTCCGCGCCAGTCGGGCCGCCTGGATGCGAGGGTGGTCTGCCGTTCGAGACGTCGAGCCGGGCTTCTGGCACAACCTGCGCGATGAACTGGGGGCGGGACGGCAGTGGGTCGATCGTGCGGTCGTTCTGGCATACGCCGCGTTGACCGGCGCGGTCGTCGTGGGCTTCACGTTGTTGGCGGAAGCGGCCAGCCACGCCTTCGAGGCGCTTCGAGGTGCAGCCGCCTGGGCGCCCTACGCCGCACTGTTGTGGACCCCTGCGCTCACGGTCGGCCTGCTGTGGTGGACGCGGCGGTTCGTCCCGGGCGCCGTCGGGTCGGGTGTGCCGCAGGTGGTGCGTGCACTCGAAGATGACCTGCCGCACGAGCAGCACGCCTGGCTGGTGTCGCTGAAGGTATCGCTGCAAAAAGTCGTGCTCGTGTCGGGCGGTCTTCTGGCCGGGCTGTCGATCGGTCGCGAAGGACCGACCGTGCAAGTGGGTGCGGGGGTCATGGTGCACGCGCGTCGCTGGCTCTCGCCCCGATCCGGCATCGACGCCCACGACCTGATGGTGGCCGGCGCAGCCGCGGGCATTGCCGCCGCGTTCAATACGCCCCTGGGTGGCATCGTCTTCGCGCTCGAACAGTTGTCGCGCCGCCGCAGCATGTCGCACAGTGCCTTGGTGATTTCCAGCATCGTGCTGGCGGGCCTGGTGTCGGTCTCGGTGTTTGGCAACCTCACCTACTTTGGTCGACTTCGGGTGCAGGAGTTGTCCTGGTCCCTCTTGGGCCCGGGACTGCTGGTGGCCATCGGAGCCGGGCTCGCTGGCGGGCTGTTCTCGCGACTGATCGTGCTGTCCTTGCGTGGCACACCTGATAGGTTCAGCCGATGGCGGTCGAGTCACCCCTTGCGTTTTGCTGCCGGATGCGCTGTCGCGGTGGCCGTCATCGGCATCGCCACAGGGGGCACCACAGCAGGCGCCGGATATGCGCCAACCCGCGCCATGCTGGAGGGGCATGCCGAACTGCCCGGGGTCTACACCCTGCTGAAGTTCTGTGCCACCTGGCTGTCCGCCTGGACCGGCGTACCGGCCGGCGTCTTTGCGCCGTCCCTGACCATCGGCGCAGGCATCGGGCGCGACATCGCACTGCTCACCGGCGTGGGTCCTGAAGCCGCCATTCCATTGATTGCACTGGGCATGGTCGGTTTCCTGTCGGCCACGACGCAGGGGCCGATCACGGCCTTCATCATCGTGATGGAAATGGTCTCGGGCCAGACCATGGTGCTCAGCCTGATGGCCTGCGCGTTGCTCGCCAGCGGCGTTTCACGCCTGGTGGCGCGGCCCATGTACGCAGAGCTCGCAGCGCTGTTTCTGACACCGCCACCGCAGGTCTCAACAGCCAGACCACCGCAACGGCCGAGCGCGGCCTGACCACGGTCGACGAACTCATGGCTCGTTCAGCGCCGGACCCTTGACCTCGGCCTGTGCGTTGGGTGCAAGCGAACGAGCCAAGCCAGCGACTTGAGCGCAAATGCGGGGCTCGGCACAATCCCGACTGTCGCGTGAAGTCTCAGCGCGCCCTATTTACATAGCCACAAATGCATGAGACATTGACAACTATGCACATGCATCCAACCGGGCAAGAAGATCCATCGACCCTCCCCTACCGGGACCGCGCTGGTGAAGACCGTTCCGGCACATCGGCAGCCGCCGGCCCGGGCTGGCTGACGCGGGGCTGCGCCTTGTTTCTGGACTTTGACGGCACGCTGGTCGATCTTGCGCCCCGGCCCGACCTGATCGAGGTGCCCGCCCATTTGCCCACGCTGCTGTCGCAATTGCACACGCTGCTCGGTGGCGCACTGGCCATCGTTTCCGGTCGACCCATGGCAGAGATCGACCGGCAACTTCATCCACTCAGGATCTGCGTCGCCGGCGTGCACGGTGCCGAGCGCCGGTTTGCCGATGGCCACGTCAGGCGCATCCCCACCATGGCGCTCGACGAAGCGCTGGTGCCGATCGCGGCACTCTGCGCGCGGTACCCGGTGCTGCACATCGAACGCAAACCCGGGGCCATCGCGCTGCACTACCGCCAGGCGCCCGAACTCGAGGCGCAGTGCCTGGCGGTCATGGAGGACGCGCGCGACCGTGTCAAAGGCGTGGCGCTGCTGCGCGGCAAGATGGTGCTCGAACTCAAACCGAGTCAGGCCACCAAGGCGAAGGCCGTCGCGGACTTCATGGAGCGCAGCCCGTTCCACCTGCGTCGCCCGTGGGTCTTTGGCGACGACGTGACCGACGAGAGTGCGTTCGAGCACGTGCAATCGGTGGGGGGTGTCGCAGTGCGCGTCGGCGCGGGCGAGACGCTGGCCATGCACCGGCTGCCCACGCCGGCATCGCTTCACGCATGGCTGGAACACAACGTGGCACGGTTGGCAACGATGGAGGGTCAGCGCCCATGAGTCGCCTCGTTGTTGTCTCCAACCGCGTCGCCGACCCGAACCGGACCGCTGCTGGCGGGCTGGCCGTGGCGGTGGGCGCCGCGCTGGCGGCCACGGGCGGCCTGTGGTTCGGCGCGGCAAACCGTGTGGCCGACGGCGCTGCGCCGCGGCACGAAGGAGTCAAGCTGCAGCGGTCCGGTCAGGTGACGTTGGCTACCGTCGAGCTGAGCCGCGACGACCACGACAGCTACTACCATGGCTACGCCAATTCCGTGCTGTGGCCGGTGTTCCACGGCCGGCTCGATCTGGCGCAGTTCGATGCCGGCTACCTGGATGGCTATCGGCGCGTGAACCGGCTCTTTGCCAGCCGTCTGATGCCGCTGCTCAAGCCCGACGACACGATCTGGGTCCACGACTACCACCTGATCCCGCTGGCAGCCGAGTTGCGCTCACTTGGCTGCCAGCAGCGCATCGGCTTCTTCCTGCACATTCCGCTGCCGCCGCCGCTGATCATGGCCGCAATCCCTGCACACGAGTGGTTGATGCGAGCGCTTTTTGCCTACGACCTGGTCGGCCTGCAGAGTGAGTCCGACGTGATGCACCTGCGCCGATACCTGGTCTCGGAAGCGGGCGCGGAACAACTCGGCGACGAACGATTCGGCGCCTTCAACCGGCTGCTGCGCGCCGGCTCCTTTCCGATCGGTATCGACGTCGAGGATTTCGAAGCACTGTCGCAGGCGCAGCCGGCGCAGCAGACCCTGGCGACCCTGCGCCAGCAACACGGTCACCGCGACCTGCTTGTCGGCGTCGATCGACTCGACTACTCCAAAGGCCTGCCGCAGCGCATCCGCGCCTTTCGCAAACTGCTCGAGCGGCATCCGGACAACAGGGGGCGGGCTACCTTGATCCAGGTCGCAGCGCCGTCACGCGAGGCAGTCGACGCCTATGCCGACCTGCGGCGGGAACTCGAAGGCCTGTGCGGCTCGATCAACGGTGACTTCGGCGATCTCGACTGGATGCCGGTGCGCTACATCCACCGGGCGATTGCACGCCAGCGCCTGCCGGGCTTGTTCCGGGCGAGCCGGGTGGCCCTGGTCACGCCGCTGCGCGACGGCATGAATCTGGTGGCCAAGGAATTCATTGCCGCTCAGGATCCGGCAGATCCGGGTGTGCTCGTCCTGTCGCGGTTTGCCGGTGCCGCCGAGCAGCTGGGCGACGCCTTGCTGGTGAACCCCTACGACACCGAAGCCACGGCCGATGCGATTCAACGTGCACTGGACATGCCGCTGGACGAACGTTGTGTACGGCATCGCAGCCTGCTGGAGCAGGTGCGCCGGCACGACGTGCACTGGTGGCGCAACACCTTCCTCGACACCTTGAAGGAGACCGGCTCGTGACGGAGACGCTTTTGCTGAGCACCTTGACGGACGGCTGGCTCCGCATGGGCGGTGCAGCCACAACGAGCTTGCGTGTCCTGCTCATCGTGCTGGCGGCCTGGATCCTGATTGGCGTATTGCAGCGGTCCATTCGTGCGTTCCGCATCCGCATCGCGAGCCGCTTTGACGACCGCGAAGCCGTGCAGCGGGCCGAGACCCTGGGGCGGGCATTCCGGTACCTGACGGCCGTGGTCGTTTCACTGATCGCCGGCATGCTGGTGCTCGGCGAACTGGGCGTCTCGGTCGCGCCGGTGCTGGGCGCTGCCGGCGTTGTCGGGCTGGCCATCGGCTTCGGTGCGCAAAGCCTCGTCAAGGACTACTTCACAGGCTTCTTCCTGCTGCTCGAGAACCAGCTCCGCCTGGGCGATGTGGTCAAGCTGGGCGACCACGCGGGTCTCGTCGAGGAGGTCACGCTTCGCTTCGTGCGCCTGCGCGACTACGACGGCAACGTGCACTTCGTGCCCAACGGCGAAGTGAAGACGGTGATCAATATGAGCCGCGGCTTCGCCCATGCCGTGATTGACGTCGGCGTGGCCTACCGCGAGAACACCGATGACGTGACCGCGCTGATGCGTGAAGTCGGGGCGCAGATGCGCGCAGACCCGGACCACGGACCCCGCCTGATGGATGAACTGGAAGTTGCCGGCGTCGAACGATGGGACGACTCGGCGGTGATCCTGCGCTGCCGATTCAAGTGTGCGCCGCTGCAGCAGTGGACGGTGCGGCGCGAGTACCTGCGCCGCCTGAAGCTGTTGTTCGACGCGCGCGGCATCGAGATACCCTTCCCCCACATGACGGTGTACGCCGGGCAGGACAAACACGGCCGGGCCCCGGCGATGCCGCTGCGGATGACCGCAGATGCTCTGGGGGAGCCGGCGCATACGGGCGCGGCGGTTACACCCTGAAAGCGGCAACGCGCGACTCGGAGGGCGCCCCACAGGCACTGGTGCACGCCGGCGCGTTCTGCCGCGCGCTGTGGAACGTTCGCTGTCCGGCGCCACGCTGCGGGCGTTCCAGCTGATCCAGCGCCTTCTGGATCGCCTCGCTGTCCATCGAACCCGTCGCGGCGTCGTCCCGCATCAGCAGTTGCGGGTAGCCGATGACCAAGGCCATGACCACCGCCTGCCCGGCGATGAAAGGCAGCACGCCCCAGTAGATATCGACCGTGCTCACGCCCGGCAGCACCTTGCCGCTGGCTTCGTCTCGGTGGGCCCGGGCCGGCGCCACGCTGCGCAGGTAGAACAGCGCAAATCCGAACGGCGGTGCCAGGACCGAGGTCTGCAGGTTGATGCCCACCAGCACGCCGAACCAGACCACATCGACGCCCAGCTTGTCGGCCACCGGCGCCAGCAGCACGTGTTCGTCCACCAGCAGCACGTAGCCGGCCGCGCCCAGGAAAGCCAGCCCGAACAGGTACCACTGCAGCTCGAGCATTGCGTTCGAACTCAGATCGAACAGCTTTCGACTGATCGCGTTTCCTGCACTGATGAACACGGCGAACGGAATCGGCCAGCCCATCAGCCGCCCGAGGCGACGGTTGAGCGCGTCGACGGCGTCGACAGCGGCCAACATAATGCCCCGGAGCTTGCCCATCAGCGGTCCTTGAACGGCGGCGGTGGCGGCATCACACGCGCCGCGTTTGTCCGTAATTGCATTGGTCTCAATATATGATGGGAAGCGAGCAATGGCAAACGGCGGGCCGGTCACGTCGGCGCGCGTTACGCAGAACAACAAGCAGAACGAAGGAGATGACATGAACCTGAACGAACTGCTGTCGTCGATGCACTTTCCCGCGCCGCCCGACCAACTGTGGCTGGTGGCACTGGTTCTGGTGGCCGGCGCGCTGGCTGGCGAGGCCATCGCCCGCACGACGCGGCTGCCGCGTCTGGTCGGCTACACCCTGGCCGGTGGCGTCGCCGCCGCCGCAGGCATGGGTGTGCAGATGCCGCTGGACGGCAGCGCACGCCTCGTCATCGATCTGGCGCTGGCCTTGCTGCTGTTCGAGATCGGCTGCCGCGTGCGGCTGCGCTGGCTGCTGCGCAACCCGGGCTTGATGGCCACCAGCCTGCTGGAGTCGGCGGTGGCCGCCGCTGCGGTCTACGTCGCCTTGTGGCAGCTCGGACTGGAACCTGCTGCCGCCGCCGCGTGCGCGGTGCTGGCCGTGCCCGCCTCGGCGGCCGTGGCCGGACGCGTGGCGCAGGAACTCGGCGCCGACGGGCAGGTGACACAACGCATGACCCACCTGACGGCACTGAACACGCTGTACGGTGTGCTGGCGCTGGTGATGCTGAGCGCCGTGCTGCAGGCCGGCCGTGCGCCGCACTGGTTGCCGGCCTTGCAGGCACTGGGCACATCGGTGGCCAGCGCCCTGCTGCTGGCTGCGCTGCTGGGCGGCGCGGTGGCGCTGGTGGCGCGCCGGCTGGACCTGCGCAACGAAAGTGCCGTGCTGCTGCTGTTGGGCCTGGTGCTGCTGGCGGTGAGCGGGGCGCGCTGGGTCGGCGCTTCGACGCTGCTGGTTCCCTTGCTGGCTGGCATGCTGTTGCGCAACACCAGCGACCGACCCTGGGTGTGGCCACGCCACTTCGGCACCGCAGGTGGCGTGCTGGTGCTGCTGCTGTTTGTCGTCGTCGGCTCGGCCTGGTCGGTGCCGGTGCTGGCAGCCGGCGGCCTGGCCGCGCTGGTGCTGCTGCTGGCGCGCAGCCTGGCCAAGGGGCTGGTGGTGGTGCTGCTGAGCCGCTGGTCCAAGCTCAGCTTGCGCCAGGGTGTGGCGCTGGCCGTCACGCTGACCCCGCTGTCGGCAACGGCCCTGGTGATGCTGAGTGAGCTGATGCGCGCCGAGCCCGGGCTCGGCGCCACCGTCGCACCGATCGTGTTGACTGCGGTGGCGCTGGTCGAACTGGTGGGGCCGGTGGCGGTGCAGTTGGCGCTGCGTTTTGCCGGCGAGTTGCCTGGCACCAGCGCGAAGGAGAACACATGAGCCTCGGCACCTTTGCCACTTCGCGCGCGCTGACACTGGGCGTGGAGCTGGAGCTGCAGATCGTCAACACACAGGACTACGACCTGGCGCCGCAGGCTGGCGACCTGATGCGGTTGATGAAGGACCGCAAGATCCCGGGCGATGTGAAACCCGAGATCACGCGCAGCATGATCGAAATGGCCACCGGCATCTGCAGTGACTTCGACCAGGTGCTTTCGGAGCTGCGCGAAATCCGTGGCGCCCTGCTTGACAGCGCACGGCAGCTCGAGGTGGGCTTGTGCGGGGGCGGCACGCATCCCTTTCAACAATGGAGCCAGCAGCGCATCTACGAGACGCCGCGTTTCCATCAGGTGTCCGAGCTCTATGGCTACCTGTCGAAGCAGTTCACGATCTTCGGCCAGCATGTGCATGTCGGCTGCCCCGGGCCCGACCAGGCGCTGGTGCTGCTGCACGGCCTGAGCCGCTACATCCCGCACCTGATCGCGCTGGCCGCGGCTTCGCCCTTCGTGCAGGGCGAGGACACGGGTTTCAACTCGGCGCGGCTGAACTCGGTGTTTGCCTTTCCGCTGTCGGGGCGCGCGCCCTTCGTCCAGCGCTGGGAGGACTTCGAGACTTTCTACGCCAAGATGACGCGCACTGGGGTGGTCTCCAGCATGAAGGACTTCTACTGGGACATCCGGCCCAAACCCGAGTTCGGCACCATCGAAGTGCGCGTGCTCGACACGCCGCTGACGATCGAAAAGGCCGCGGCACTGGCGGGGTACATTCAATGCTTGGCACGCTGGTTGCGAGTGGAACGGCCATTCGAGTTGAACGAGGATGACTATCTGCCTTACACCTTCAACCGCTTCCAGGCCTGCCGCTTCGGGTTGGATGGCACCTTCGTCGATCCCACGACGGGCGAACACCGCACGCTGCGCGACGACATCCGCGCCACCTTCGCCAAGCTGGAGGTGCACGCCATGGAGCTGAAAGCCGAAGAGGCGATCCAGATCCTGAAACACGAAGTTGACGGGCTGGGCAACGACGCCGCCTGGCTGCGCCAGTTGCACGCCCGCGAAGGCATGCTGGCCGAGGTGGTGCGCCAGCAGGCACGCCGCTGGGCAGGGCGCGAGCGGTGACCTCCCGTCCGCTGCGCATCGGCATGTCGGCGCGGCTGCTGCACCAGGCGCCCACCGAGATGGGCTTTCGCGGCAAGACACTGCAGTACCTGGAACAGTCGGTGGCGCACTGGATCTTGCGGCACGGCGCGGTGGCGCTGATGGTGCCGACGCTCGGGCTGGACGCGGAAGTGGCGCGCCGCAAGGTGTCGGTGCGCGAGTACGCGGAACTGCTCGATGGGCTGGTGCTCCAGGGTGGTGCCGACGTCAGCCCCCGAATCTACGGTCAAGCGCCGCTGCACCCGGCCTGGGCCGGCGACCCGGTTCGGGATCGTTACGAGATCGAGCTGATCGAAGGTTTTCTGCAACTGGGCAAACCGCTGCTGGGCATCTGCCGCGGCTGCCAACTGCTGAATGTCGCCTTTGGTGGCAGCCTGATCCAGGACCTGCCCTCGCAGCGCCCCGATGCCCATTCTCACGTCGATGCGGCAATGTACGACGAGCACCTGCACGGCATCGAATTCGTTGCCGGCTCGCGCCTGGCCGCCCTGTACGGGCCGGACTGCGTGCCGGTCGTCAACAGCATCCACCACCAAGCCATCGACCGGCTGGGCGGCGACCTGACCATCGAGGCGCGCTCCGTGGGCGACGGCGTTATCGAAGCCATCCGCGGCATCGGCTCGCTGGCGGTGTCTGGCGTCCAGTGGCACCCCGAGTTCCATGGCAGACACTCGGACCGGCTCGACCCCGAGCCCCTGATGAAGGACTTCCTGCTCGCGGTGCACAAGAGAGCGGCCGAATGACGGCCGCCGATGCCGCCGCATCGGGCGCTGCGGCCGCCGCCACGCTGGACAACGGTCCGATGGTGCTGACGCAAGTGTTCCCGACCGGCTGGCCGCACGCCAATGCGCTGGTGGTCTTCGGCTTGCTGCGGGCATTTGGCGTGCTGGGCCGTCTGCTGGCGGCCAGGGCGCGGTGGTTGCCGTCGATCACCGGCTTCATGATCCTGGGCCTGCTGGTCGGGCCCAGCGGTCTGGGGCTGCTGTCTCCGCAGGCGCTGGGCGATGCACGTGTGCTGGTGGACATCGCGCTTGGGTTGATCCTGTTCAAGCTGGGCGTCACGCTGCACCCGGTGAAGGCCATGCGCAACAAACGCCTGCTGGTCACCAGCCTGGCCGAAAGCCTGGTCACGTTTGCGCTGATCCTGGCGCTGATGCTGGCGCTGATGCCGGCGCTGATGCCGGCCATCGACGCGCCCACCGTGGTGGCGGTGCTCGCCGCGGCAATCGCGGTGTCGTCGTCTCCTGCGGTGCTGATCCACGTCGCCGAAGAACTGCGCGCCAAAGGGCCCGTCGCCAAGCTGGGCACGGTGTACCTCAGCGGCTTTGCGTTCCAGGTCCCGCAGCGGCAGAGTCTGGCCTCGGGCATGCTGCTCATTCCGATGGCCGGCCTGGCCATCGGCCTGGTGCAGACCATCACGCAGTTGATGCGCGAACTGGGTTCGCGTGTGGCCGCCATCGTGCTGGCTGCGGTGGCGGTGTTCGAGACCATCGGCCCGCCGATTGCCGCGCTGGCGCTGGGCATGGTTGGCAAGGCGGGCAAGGCGGGCAAGGCGGACAGCGCCAACACAAAGGCGGCACCGCCGCAGGTGCAGGTGAAGGGGTCAATGGATGTCACCTGAAGCAGTTCTCGACCGCATGCTCTCCTGGCTGAGCCAGCCGCTGTTCACGATGGCCGGCAAGGGGGTCAGTGCCAGCGGCATGCTGCTGGCCATTGCCTTTCTGATTGCCATCTGGTGGCTGGCCAGCCTGCTGGAGCAGGCCTTGCTGCGCGTCGCGAAGGGCCGCAATCACGAGCCGGGCGTGCAGGCGCGTGTCCACATGCTCAGCCGGCTGCTGCGTTACGGCGTCTGGGTGCTGGGCACCGTCATCGGGCTCAACTACGTGGGCATCGATCTGACCGGCATCACGCTGCTGGGCAGCGCCTTCGCGGTCGGCCTGGGCTTCGGGTTGCAGAACATCTTCAGCAACTTCGCCGCCGGCATCGTCATCCTGCTTGAACGCAGCCTGAAGGTGGGCGACTTCGTCGACCTGCAGTCGGGCGTGCGCGGCCATGTGCGCGAGATCGCGATGCGCTACACACGCGTAACCACCAACGACGCGCTCGACGTGCTGGTGCCGAACAGCGAGTTCATCAACGGCCGTGTCGTCAGCTGGACCTTTGACGAGTCGTACCGACGCATGCATGTGCCTTTTGGCGTGGCCTACGGCACTGAGAAGGAAAAAGTGCGTGACGCCGCAACAGCCGCGGCACGCCAGGTGCCGGGCATCCTGGACATCGAGGGGCGGCGCACGGCGGTCTGGCTGCTGAACTACGGCGACAACTCGGTCAACTACGAACTGGTGGTCTGGGCCGATCGCGAACTCACCACCCACCCTGCGTCCACGCACGCCAAGCTGATGTGGGCGCTGGACGACGAACTGGCACGGGCGGGCATCGAAATTCCGTTCCCGCAGCGCGACCTGCACTGGCGATCGGGCACGGTGCCCGTGACCTTGAGCCGGGCACCGAAGACGGAGCGGCCGCCGCCCTGAGCCGATGCGATGTCAGCTGGCCGCGACGGCGCCGGCCAGCCAACCCGCCGTCATGTCTTCGCGGCACACCAGCACCGGCAGGTGCGACTGGCGCACCAGGTCGGCGACCAGGCTGCCGGCCAGCACCCGCGACACCGTGCTGCGGCCGTGCGAGCCCACCACGATCAGCCCGCAGCCTTGTTCGTCGGCGATGCGCAGCACGGCCGCACAAGGCTCCTCGTCCATCGTCATCACGGTTCGCGTGGCGACGCCCCACGGCTGGACGATGGCGTGGGCGCGGGCGAACCATTGCGCGGCGCGCTGCCGGCAGCTCTCCTGGTGCTTGCTCAGGGCATACATCGCCGAGGCCGCCGAGCGCACGTCAACGTGCTCGACAGGGATGACCACGTGCAGCGTGATGTCAGCACCCAGCCGTGCCGCCAGCGTCGCGCCCATTTCGGCCGTGCGCAGGCCGAGTTCAGACTCGTCCAGTACGACGAGCAAACGGACGGTCGCGTCTTGCATCTTGGCTCCTCGGCAGCCGGCTCACCTGGGTCGGGGCATCATCGTCGCTTGCAGTGAGCGGGTCAACGACGAACCGGCGACGACGCTGCACTACAGGCCGTAGCGCCAGGCGAGCAGCGCCGACAGTGCGGCCCACATGATCACAAACAGCGGCGTGCCCACACGCAGGAAATCGGCGAAGCGATAGCCGCCGGCATTCATCACCAGCAGGTTGGTCTGGTAACCCATGGGCGTCAGGTAACACAGGTTGCAACCGAACAGCACGGCCAGCACGAAGGGTTCTGGCGGCACGCCAAGCGCCTGCGCCAGCGATACCGCCAGCGGCGTGCCGATGGCCGCCGCCGCGTTGTTCGAGACGAAGTTTGTGACAAGGCCCATCAGCGCCATCAGCAGCGCCGCCAGCCAGGCTGGCGACAGCGCGCTGGCCCGCGCGGCCAGACCCTGCGCCAGCCAGTCCGTCGCACCGGTGATGGCCAGCCCGTCGCCCAGCGCCAGACTGGCAGCGACCAGCAGCACCACCTTGGCCGACAGCGACTGCGTGATGTCTTCCCACGACAGGCAACGGGTCAGCAGCAAGGCCAGAGCACCGCCCAGCGCCGCGATCTCGATCGGCAGCGTCTTGGTGGCGGCCAGCAAAACAACGGCGGCCATGACGACGATGGCGATGGCGGCCTTGTCCTGTCGCGGGACGGCAAAACGCTCGTCCAGCAGCAAACCCAGGCCGTCGCGCTGCGCCTTGCGCATGGCAGCCGCGTCTCCTTGCACCAGCAGCACATCACCGGTGCTGACCAGGCGGTCGGCCAGCCCCTCGCGCTGCCACGACACACGCTGCGCCGTGTTGCGCACACCGACGACGATGAAGCCGAAGCGTTCGGCAAGACGCTCCTGGCGCACGCTGCGGCCTTCAAGTGGCGAGCCGGCCGTGACAATCATCTGCGCCACCACGGCCGCAGGCAGTGCGGGCTCGGCTGGCGCCGGATCTGTGGGTTCGTCATCCTCGGGTGGAACCACCGCGTGCAGCACGGCACCGAGCTGGCGCTCGAGCTCCTTCAAACGCAGCGCCGTCTCGCGGATGACGAGTCGGTCGCCCACCTGCAAGCGCCTGCTGGGCAGCGGCGACAGCGTGCGCGAGCCTCGACGCAGGCCCACCAGTTGAACCCGACGCTCTGCCGCGCCCAGGGCAGCGCTCAGTGGCTGCCCCGCCAAGGGGCTGCCTTCGTCAACGTGCAGTTCCGCGTCGAAGACGTCGTCGCTCAGGTCCTGCACCAGTGCCGGTACCTGGCGCAGCAGGCGCGGTGCCACCAGCCACAGGTAGGCCAGGGCCGGCACAGCGGCCAGGGCGACCAGGTCGAACCAGTCGAACAGGCCAAAAGGGCGCACCCCCAGCGATGCGGCAATGGCCACCACGATCAGGTTGGTCGAGGTGCCGATGGTCGTGGCCATGCCGCCGATCAGCACCGCGTAGTTCATGGGCAGCAGCAGGCCCGCGGCGGGAACCTTGGACTGGTGCGCCGCCGCCAGCAGCAAAGGAATCAGCAGCACCACCACCGGTGTGTCGTTCACGACGCCGCTGGCCGAGGCGGCCAGCACCAGCACTGCCAGCAGTGCGGTCCGCGGGTGGCGCGCGACCAGGTTGGCGAGGCGGCGCGCCGCGGGTTCCAGGGCGCCGGTCACGACCAGGCCGTGGCCGACGATCATCAGTGCGCAGATGGCCACCAGCGCAGGGCTGGCGAGGCCGGCAAAGAACCGCGCTGGACTGATCGCCTGGTCGTCACGGACCAGCGGAAACAGCGTGAAGCCCAGCGGCAGCGCGGCCAGCACGCCAAGGCTGATGCTGCTGATCGTCCAGCGGTTGTAGATGAACAGGCCGAACACCACTGCAGCAAACAGCAGCATGGCCAAACCGTGTGCCGTCAGGTCGACCACCGTTCAGCCCTCCGCCGGCAGTGGGCCGGTCGCGGCAGCAGAAACTGCAGCTTGCGGCGCCAGGCTCCGCGACAACGCCATGCCTCGCATGCGCGTGCGCGCCAGCGCCCGCCCGCAAAAGAGCAGTTTGTCGCCCGACTCGATGAGGTGGTCCAGAGCCGGCACCGCCACATGCTCCCGGCCGCGCAGCAGCATCAGGGGCACCGCACGCAGGGCACGCAGGCTGCCATCGACACGGGTCAGCAATCGGCCCAGCGCCACGGACTCTCCAGCGACCAGCGCCTCGTGCGCGGCCGGCATCGAAACCGGGTCGATGGACACGCTCCAGGACTCCAGCACATCGCTGCCCACGGAATCGCGCAGCCTTTGCAACAGGGCCGCAGCCCAGGCCTCGTCTTCGTCGCGGGCGCGGCGCAGGAAGGCCGACAGCAGCGGCGCCCGCAGGTCGCGCAGCACCTCGGCGGCGACGACGTAGCTGCTTTGCATCACCAGGTCCGCCGGCGCGGCGCGGAACACGGCCGCGTTGCGGCGTTTCGTCTGGCGCGCGATGATGAACAGACGCTTGTTCAGCTTGCGCGCTGCCAGCACGATCGCCAGGTTGTCGATGTCCACCGAGGTGCCGGCGATCACGGCGTCCGCGTGCTCCACGTCGGCGCGGCGCAGTACCGCAGAGTCGGTGGGATCGCCCCGCAGGCAGTCCTTTGTATCGCAGCTGTCGTCCAGATCAAGGCCGACAACCAACACTTCGATCTGCAGCGCCAGAAGTTGCCTTCGCAACGATCTCGCAAACGGGCCCCATCCGCACAACACCCAGCGTCCGCGCGGCACCTGCGTCGCTGCGGCGGCAGCCGTGCCGGCCTGCGTCGTCAGTGCCTCGTAGATGACATGCAGGCTGGGTGTTCGGATCGCGATCGCAACGCGCTCGGCGAAGGTGTCGAAGGGGTTGATGATGTGGTCAGCGCCGGCCGCGGCCAGGCGCGGGTGCCAGACATGGTCGCGGGCGACGCAGATCACCGGCAGGTCCCGGTTCAACAGCCTGGCGGTCAGCGCCACTTTGGTATTGATGGTGTCGCTGCCGGTAAGTGCGATGACCGCCGCGCACTGCGGGTGGGTCAAGCCGGCGATGGTCAGCGCAGTCGGATCGCTGGCGTCGCCCACCAGCCCGGGCACGTGCACGACGTGGTCGTCGACATCGGCGCCATCGACGCGTGCCGGATCGATGTCCAGCACCACGACGCGCGTGCCATCCTCCGTGAGTTCGCGAGCGACCCGGTAGCCCGTGTCGTCGTAGCCGCAGAGCAGGTAAAACGGTTCGCGCAGCCCGCGCACCTTGCGCGCAACCCCGGTTTCGTGGCTGATGCGTCGGAACAGCGGATCTTGCAGCACGCCAAACAGCGCGCCGATGCTATACAGCCAGGCCACCACGGTGGCATAGATCGAGGCCGTGGCCCACAGGCGCTGCGCATCAGAGAACGGATACGGGATTTCGCCAAGACCGATCGTCGTGCCAAGAAAGCTGACGAAGTAAAACGCGTGCAGGAAACTCATCCGCCACGGTGCGCCATCGGGCGTTGTCCCCGGGACCAGCGTGAAACCCAGCACCGAGGCAGCGTACACACCGATCAGCACCACCAGCGGCATTCGCAGGCGGCGCAGCAGGATGAAGCTGCCGTGACTCGCTCGGTTCATCGGCGCAGGTTGGCCACTTCGATGACCAGCAGCACCACCGAGATCACATTGGCCACCAGCGCCCCGATGGCCAGCGAGACCACGGTCGCCATCTGGCCACCCGACAGTGTGTTGCCAAAACCCGCATACAGCCCCCAGCATGCGGCCGCGGCAATGAGCTGCAGGTCGGCCACCAGACTGGTGGCCAGCATCGTCGAGCCCAGCGGCGAGCGGTCGCCGAACTTCATCACCGTGGCCACGAGGCTGACCACGATGGCACCAAAAAGTTCGTAGCGGTTGTGCTGCTCGGGGTTGCTGATGTCGCCGACCGTGAAGCCGACGTTGAGCGTCAGCGCGAGCACGATGACGAAGGCAAACAGTACTCGTTCCGGCGTCATGTTGAACCTCGGGTGAGATGGCCAGTGTAGCGGCCGCGGCGTGGCTGCCGCACACGGCTGCCGGGCCCCCATTGCCGCTGGACACCCCTGCCCTCCGCAGCCCGCAGGAGCTTGACCATATAGATGGCTATCTATATAATTGGGTCTTGGAGAAAGTGACATGAGAGAATGGAACAAAAACATGAAAACGAAGAATCAACCGACCTACCGCACGCACAATCCGGCCCCGCGTGCAGCCAACAACACGGCACGCTCAGCCGATGATCTGGTGGTGCGTTTTGAATCCGGCATCAAGACGCTGGGCGCCAGCGAAGTCGACTTGGTTCACCGTTGGGTGGAAGGCTGGTTGCCGCGCGACACCGATGCGATGGTGGTGATGGCGTGCACGGCGCCCACCGCACGGGCCGCACGGGTGGACCGCCTGCGCATGCTGCGTGACTTGCTGGCGCGCATGGGTGTGGCCGAGGACAGCGTGCGCTACACCGGCGACCGGATCGAGGCCGACGCGCCGGGCACGGCGTCGACCGAGCCCTTGGCGTGCACCGCGACGCTGAAGGTGGTGAGTGCACGGCATGCCGAGCGGCAGGTGCGCTCTATTCGGTCGTACTTCGTCGCTGTCGGCGGCAGGAAGGAGGCACCATGTACAAGCGCATCCTGATCGTCGTCGACCAGCGGGCCGTGACGCGTGCTGCGGTCAAGGAAGGCGTGGCCATTGCGACGGCGCATGACGCCGACGTCGTGTTCTGCCGTGTCCTGCCGCGTTACACCATGCCGGTGGCAGATGTGCCGCCATTCGTGGCCGTTTCGCCGCAAGAATTCCAGCGGTCCGCCATGGCGGTGGCCGACAAGCAGTTGAGCGCCGCCCAGAAGGTCGCCCAGAAGGCCGGCGTCGTGTCGCAACGCGTCACCGGCAGCGGCGAAGACGATGCACGCTGCATCGTGGACGTGGCGCGCAAGCGCCGCTGCGACCTGATCGTGGCGGCCAGCGAGGGCCGCAATGCCCTGCTCAGGTTGCTGACAGGCAGCGTGATTCCGGGACTCATCACCTCGTCTCCCGTGCCGGTGCTGGTGGTCAAGGAAGGTGGGCGTGCAAAGGCCGGTGCACGCGCCGTGGTGACGCCGTTGAGGCCACGAAGCCAACCCAAGGCAGTGGCCGTGGCACCGAAGCAGCGTCGTCGCGAGGTTCGTGCGTGACGGTTTGCGTAAGTTCGGGCGCGAGTTCGGGCGTGACAGCGTGCGTTTCCGAAATTGCGCCGGCCCTTGGCATTGGCATTGACATCGACATGCCTTCGCAGGAAGGCCAGGTCGTGCCGGACTTGGTGGGGGGCCTGAAAGCCTTCGACCCGCTGCCCGTCACGGACTCGAGCATGCCGGTGCTCTTCTGCAGGCCGCCTGGCTTCGGGCCGGCGGGCTGAGCGGCACCTTCTGCATTTCGCGTTGGTCCGTCCCCCTCCTTCAGTGCCGATGATCGGGCTCAAAGAACATCGCATGCCAAGCAAGAAGCAGGACCCACAGCCGCAACCGCGGGCCGAGACAGTCGCCGCAGCGGCGGCACCAGCCCAGGGCGCGCCAGCAATGCACGAAACGGTTCTGCAGCAGTTCAGGATCGTCTTCAACGCTGTGAAGACCCATTTCCAGCAAGTCGAGCGCAAGGCCGGCGTCGGCGGGGCACAGATCTGGGCTTTGTCGGTCATCGGCGAACAACCGGGCGTCGGCGTCAGCGACCTGGCCGCCGCCCTCAACGTGCGGCAGCCCACGGCCAGCATCATCGTGAGCAACCTGTCGCAGCATGGGTTCGTCCAGGCCGGGCGCGAAGGACCGGACCGGCGCACCGTGCAGCTGCACATCACCGCCGAAGGACGCAAGGTGCTGCGACGGGCGCCTGGCCCTTTTTCCGGCGTGTTGCCGCAGGCGCTGCAAGCGCTCGATCCGGCGGCGCTGGGCCTGTTGAATCAGGGGCTGTCTCAGCTCATTGCGTTGCTTGACGCCGACGTCAGGGCGGCCACAACGCCACTGTCGAGCCTGAGCACATCGGACTGACTGGGCGGACTGACGGGACGGACTGACGGATCGAACTGACGGGGCGGTCAACCATCCGGCCTGGTACAGGTGCGGAAAGCCGCATCAGATCTGCTATCGGCGTGGCGCCGTTTCATGCCAGGGTGTCGGGCAGCCGTGCAGGCAGCGATGGCTGCGCCGTGCGACGTTCTACCAGCGTGCCCAGGTAGGCTTGTGCTGCCGGCACGGCCAGCAGCGCCTGCATTGACGCTGCCTGCTGCAGCCGGCTGACGCGGGCACCGTCCTTTTCAACGAAGATGAAACTCTCGCAGGCCTGCTCGAGGATGTCCAGGTGCACCGGCTCGTTCGGGTGCACACACAGGAACACGAGCTTGCCCGCGTCGCGCAGGCGGCGGAAGAAGTCGAGCATGAAACCGATGTAGCCGTCCTGGACGTTGAACTGCGGCTCGTCGAACAGGTGCACCACGGCCTGCGGCGTGTGGGCCGGCTCCAGCATGAAACTGGGCAAGGTGCGGCGGAAGCGCCGCAGCTGGTAGGACTGGTGGTAGTGCAGCGCCAAGCGGCCGCGCTGGCCGTAGCGCACGCGGTGGATGTCCTGCCCGGCCACCAGCACACGCCCTTCGGTGGGCTGGTTGCCGCCCGTGATCAGCTCGAAAAGCGTGGTCTTGCCGGCGCCGTTGGCGCCCATCACGCCGATCACACCAGGGCCTTGCACACGCAGCTCGGCCTGCAGCTCGAACGTTGTCTGTGCCTTCGGCCAGCCGCGCTGGTAGCGCTTGACCAGCCCTTGCACGTGCAACAGCGGTTCAGCCATTCAAATCCCCAGCCAGCGGCGTTGCAGTGCCGCGTCGGCGCGAAGCGCATCGGCGCTGCCGTCGTGAACCACCCGGCCACCGTGCATGATGCTGACGCGGTCGGCCACGTCCAGCGCGCAGGCCACGTTCTGCTCGACCAGGACCACGGCAACCCCCTCGCTGCGCAGTTTTTGAACGGCACGCATCACGTCCTCCACGACCTTGGGCGCCAGGCCCTGGCTCGGTTCGTCCAGCAGCACCAGACCCGGTGCCCCCATCAACACACGCGATATCGCCACCATCTGCATCTCGCCACCCGAAAGGTTTTCGCACTCGCGTGCCATCAAGTACTCCAGCGCCGAGAAGAGACCAAAACACTCGTCCAGCGACCAGGCGCGAAAGCGTGTGCGCTTGCGCGCGATCTCGAGGTTGCGCGCCACCGTCAGCGTCGGGAAGATGCGCCGGTCGTCAGGCACCCAGCCCACGCCCAGCGCGCCGATGCGGTGCGTGGGCTCGTGTGTCACGTCGCGGCCGTCGAAGTGGATGCTGCCGCGCCGGGCTGGCGTCAGGCCCAGGATGGCGCGCAGGGTTGTCGTCTTGCCGGCGCCGTTGGGCCCCAGCAGGGCAAGCACTTCGCCCGGCCGCACCTGCAGCGAAGGACCGAACAGCACTTGCGTCTCGCCATAGAACGCGTCAATGGCTTCGACCGAAAGCAGTGGCGGCGTGTTCATGCGGTCTGGCTGCCCAGGCTGGAGCGCTGCACCCAGGGGTTGGCGCGCAGGTTCGCAGGTGTGTCTTCGGCGATCACCTGCCCCCAGTGAATGACCGAGACGCGATCGGCCAGCGCAAAGAGGAATCGCATGTCGTGTTCGATGATGACGATGGTCACCTGTTGTTTCAGCGTGGTGACCAGATCGGCCAGGCGAGCCGTGCCCTCGGTTCCCAGACCGGCCGTTGGCTCGTCCAGGAACAGCAGCTTGGGCCGCGCAGCGAGCGAGACGCCGATCTCCAGTGCGCGGCGCTCGCCGTAGGACAGGCTGCGCGAGGCAGCACCTTCCTTGCCGGCCAGGCCCACACGCTGCAGGATCGTTGCGGCCTCGTCGTAGGCCGAGCTCTGGCGCGCCAGGTCGCGCAGCACCGACCAGCCCAGGGCCCGCACTGCAGGCAACGCGATGACGACGTTGTCGATGGCCGAGTACTCGTCGAACAGGTTCATGATCTGGAACGAGCGCGAGATGCCGCAGCGTGCGACCTCGCGCGGCGACAAGCCCGTGATGTCGCGGCCGTCGAACATCACGGTGCCGCCGTCGGGTTTGTAGCGGCCCGTCAGCACGTTGAAGCAGGTGGTCTTGCCGGCGCCGTTGGGGCCCATGATGCCGCGCAGTTCACCGGCCTCGACGCTGAGCGAAATGTCTTCCAACACCACATGGCCGCCGAAACGTTTGTGCAGGTGGCGGGCTTCGAACAGCGCCATGTTCAGGCCTCCCGCTCGCGCGCCGCGGCCTTGGGCGCGGCAGCAGTCGCTGCGCGCCGCCGCCTCCAGGCCTGCCAGACCTGCCACATGCCGGCAATGCCGTTGGGCTGGAACAGCACCACGGCCATGAACACCAGGCCGTACCACAGCAACCAGGCGTCGGTGTAAGCGCCCAGCAGGTCGCGTGTGAGGATGAACACCACCGCACCGATCACCGGGCCCCAGAAACTGACCAGACCGCCGCCGATGAGCACCATCATCACCACGAAGCCCGAGTTGTGCAGGCTCATCACGTTGGGATAGGCGGAGTTCTGCGCCATTGCAAACAGGCCCCCCGCAACGCCCGACAAGGCGGCCGACAGCACAAAGGCCGACCACTTGTAGAGCCACACGTTATGGCCGACAAACGCCGCCCGCATCTCGTTTTGTTTGATGGCGCGCAGCACGCGCCCCCAGGGCGAATGCACCAGCCGCCACAAGAAGACCAGCACCAGCGCAAACACGCCCAGCACGAAGGCATAAAACGCCTCGTTGCTGGCCAGAGACCATTCCAGCCCGGCGACGCGCAGCGGCGGGCGCGCGATCTTCAGCAAGCCGTCTTCGCCCCCCGTAACCGCGTGCCACTTGATGGCCACGAACCACATCACCTGCCCGAAGGCGATGGTGAGCAGGGCGTAATAGATGCCGCGACGGTGCGAGATGAAGCAGGCCACCACCGCCCCGGCCGCGGCGGCGGCCAGCAACGCGCCGGCCAGCCCGCCCAGCAGTTCGGCGCCCAGCTGCTGCTGACACAGGCCGAAGGCGTAGGCACCGACGCCGAAGTACGCGCCATGGCCGAACGAAGGCATGCCACCCTGCCCCAGCAACAGGTTGTGAGCCAGCGCAAAGATCATCCAGATCACGATCTCGACGGCCAGGTACTGGTACAGCCCCACGGCGTCCAGCCACAGGGGCGCACTGGCCAGCAGCACCAGCGTGCAGACCATGGGCACGGGCAACAGCGAGGCGGGAGCCGGGGAATGAGACATGCAGCGACGGATGGAGGTTGGGCTTGGGTTTGAGATGCGCAGAAGGCGTCGGCGAGAATCGGTATCCAGAATATCCATTCTCTACTTGCAGCTGTCAAGCATGTTTGTTCTAATGTCTGACATGCAGTCTGCGTCCACCTTTCAGCGATTTGCCGACGACGTCAGCCAGCACTACGGCAAGCTGTCGCCGCAACAACGCTTGATTGCGCAGTTCGTGCTCGAGCATCCGGAGGATGTGGCGCTGGGTACCGCAGCCACGGTGGCCGATGCCGCCGGCGTCCAGCCCTCGGCCCTGGTTCGTTTTGCCAACGCCATCGGCATCTCTGGCTTCACCGAACTGCAAGGCCTGTTCCGCAGTCGACTGCTCGAGCGGGCGGGCACCTACCGCGAACGCATCAGCGCGATGAACCCACCGGCTGATGCGGGCGGCGGAGAGGCATCCACACTGCAGCCCCTGGTGGAACTCGGCATTGCCGACTTGCGTCAGTTGGCGGCCTCGGGCATCGACGCAGAGCTGCGGCAGGCCGCGGTGCTGATTTGCGCCGCCCGCCACGTGCATGTGCTGGCGCAGCGGCGGGCCTATCCGGTGGCGGCCTACCTGGCCTACGCGCTGGTGCAACTGGATCTGCGCGTGCAGCTTCACGACGGCGTGGGCGGCATGCTGGGTGAATCGCTGCGGCAGATCGCGCCCGACGAGGTGCTGGTGGTGACCAGCTTCAAGAACTACTCGCCCGATGTCGTCGAGGCCGCCGAGCGCGCCAAGGCGCGTGGCGCACGGGTCGTCGCCATCACCGACCACGCCTTGTCGCCGTTGAAGCCCGCCGCCACCGTGTGCTTGCAGATCGGCGCCGGTGTGCCTGCGCCCGTGCGCTCGCTGGTGGCGCCGATGTGCCTGGCGCAGGCGCTGGTGGTAGCAGCCGGGCAGTGCCTGGTCAAGCCGAGGCGAGTCGGTCAATCACTCAACGGTCGCAAGAGGCCCCGTCGATGAATGTGTCACACCCAGCCCAAGCTGCAGACGCCAGCCTGGACATCATCTGCATCGGCCGATCGGCCGTCGACCTGTACGGCGAGCAGATCGGCGGCCGGCTGGAGGACATGCGCAGCTTCGCCAAGTACGTCGGCGGCTCGCCCACCAACACCGCAGTGGGCGCGGCGCGGCTGGGCCTGCGCGCCGGCCTGATCAGCCGCGTGGGCGACGAACACAACGGCCGCTTCGTGCGCGAAACGCTGCAGGCCGAGGGTGTCGACGTGAGCCAGCTGCGCACCGACCCGACACGCCTGACGGCCCTGGTCTTCCTGGGCATCCGCGACCCCGAGACTTTTCCGCTGGTGTTCTACCGCGACCGTTGTGCCGACATGGCGCTCAGCGTCGACGACATCGAAGAAAGTTATCTGGCGCGTGCACGTGTGGTCGTGATCAGCGGCACGCACCTGTCGCACCCCGACACACGCGCCGCCTGCGTCAAGGCCATTGCCATCGCGCGCAAGCTGGGCAAACGTGTGGCGCTGGACATCGACTACCGCCCGGTGCTGTGGGGCTTGACCTCGCCCGGGCTGGGCGAGCAGCGCTTCGTGCCGTCGGGCCAGGTGACGGCGCAGCTGCAATCGGTGCTGCCCGACTGCGACCTCATCGTGGGCACCGAGGAAGAGATCCATATCGCGGGCGGCAGCACCGATTCGCGCACCGCCCTGCAAGCCATCCGCGCCATCAGTCGCAGCCTGATCGTCATGAAGCAGGGGCCGATGGGCTGTTCTGTCTTCGACGGCACAATTCCGGACGATCTGGCGCAGGCACCCCGCGGCCCGGGCTTCCCGGTCGAGGTCTTCAACGTGCTGGGTGCGGGCGACGCCTTCATGGCCGGCCTGTTGCGCGGCTGGGCGCGCGACGAGCCGTTACCGCAGGCGCTGCGCTACGCCAATGCCTGCGGTGCCATCGTGGTGTCGCGCCACGGTTGTGCGCCGGCCATGCCCAGCTGGCCCGAGCTGATGCTGTTCCTGGAACGCAAACAGGGTGTGCAGCGCCTGGGCGACGACGACGAGCTCGAGCACGTGCACCGCGCGAGCACGCGGCGGGCGACGCCCGATGCGCTGGCGATCCTGGCCTTCGACCACCGCAGCCAGCTTGAGGAACTGGCCACCCGCTGCGGCGCAAGTCTTCAGCGCATCGCACGTTTCAAGACACTGGTGGCCCGCGCGGCCGAGCAGGGTTATGCGGCGGAGCGGGCCTTGCACGCCGAAGGCGACGGCAAGCTGTTCCCGGCATCGGGCGTGATCGTCGATGGCCGCTACGGCGCGCGTGCCCTTGAACAGCTCACGGGCACCGGCACCTGGATCGCCCGGCCGGTGGAGTTGCCCGGGTCGCGGCCGCTGGCTTTCGAGGTCGGACCGCAGGTGGGCCAGGCGCTGACCACCTGGCCCACCGAGCAGGTGGTCAAGTGCCTGGTTTTCCACCACCCCGACGACGAGCCCGCGTTGGCCGCGCAGCAGCTGGCCACCGTGCAGAGCCTGTTCCACGCCTGTCGCCGGTCGGGGCACGAACTGCTGCTCGAGCTCATCCCCCCCAAGGACCTGCCTGATGACGAACTGACCGTTGTGCGTGCGGTAGAGCAGATCTACGCCACGGGTGTGCGGCCCGAGTGGTGGAAGCTGCCGCCGCCGAGCGCCGCGGCATGGGTGGCGCTGCAGGACCTGGTGGCACAACACGACCCCTGGTGCCGCGGCGTCCTGTTGCTGGGCCTGGAGGCGCGTGAAGAACAGCTCTGGGACGCCTTCTGCGTGGCCGCGCAGCAGCCGCTGTGCAAGGGCTTCGCTGTGGGTCGCACGCTGTTCGCGACCGCGGCCCAGGCCTGGTTCGAGGGCCGGCTGGACGATGCGGGTGTCGTCGCCGACGTCGCCGCACGCTACCAGCGCCTGATACGCCTGTGGCAACAGGCCCGTCAAAACCTGCCGGTCATGACCACAGCGGCCTGAACCGGCGCAGCACTGGAGAGAGAACACCATGACACAGAAACAAATCGGCTTCATCGGCCTGGGCATGATGGGCCACGGCATGGCGCGCAACCTGCTGCTCAAGGGCTTCGGCCTGCGCTTCCTGATTCACCGCGACCGTTCACGACTGCAGGACCTGCTGGATGCCGGTGCCCGGGAAGTGAAGTCGCGGCGCGAAGTGGTCGAAGGTGTCGAGGCCGTGGTGATGTGCGTCACCGGCACACCGCAGATCGAGTCCATCCTGCTGGGCGAGGACGGCCTGCTGGCCAGCGCCGTGCCGGGGTTGCTGATCATCGACTGCTCAACGGCCGAACCCGCGTCCACCACGCGTGTGCGCGCCGCCTGCGAAGCGCGCGGCTGCATCTACGTCGACGCGCCGCTGTCGCGCACACCCAAGGAGGCCGAAGAAGGCCGACTGAACGCGATGGTCGGCGCCAGCGAGGCCGACTTCGCGCGCGCGCAGCCGGTGCTGGCCGCCTTCTGCGAAAACATCTTCCACGTCGGCCCGGCCGGCCACGGCCACGTCGTCAAGCTCATCAGCAACATGCTGGCGATGACGATGGCGGCGTCGATCGCAGAGGGCATGGCCACCGCATCCAAGGCCGGTGTGTCGCTGCACAAGGTGTTCGACGTGCTGTCGGCCGGCGGCGTCAACTCCGGCATCCTGCGGCTGATGATGGGCCCGTTCCTGGAAAGCGGGCAACTCGACGGCCTGAAGTTCGCCATCTCTGGTGGCCAGAAGGACCTGCGCTACTACACCCACCTGGCCGAGAGCCTGCAGAACACGGCCTTCATTGCCGAAGCAGCCCACCAGAGTTTTGTCCAGGCCGCCAATCTTGGCCTGGGCGACCGTTTCATCCCGTCGCTGCTCGAAGCCCAGGAGAGGCTGAACGGCGTCGCCATCGTCACGCGCTGAAGTCTGCGCGCTCACCCGCCACCCGGCCCCAAAAACCCGCTAGGAGACAACCATGCACAACCCGGAACACCCCGCTGAGCCCCCCCGTCAAGAACGCCGCCGCTTCGTCAGCGCCATGGCTGCTGCACTGGCCGGTGGTGGCGCCGTCTTCGGCCCCTGGTCGCACAACCGCGTGTGGGCGCAGAGTGCGGCCGCCAAGCCGCTGGTGATCGGCCTGACCATGGACGCCAGCGGCCAGTACGGTGCCAGCGGCGGCATGGAGCGCCTGGGCGCCATGATGGCGATCAAGGAGTTCAACGACAAAGGTGGCGTGCTGGGCCGCCCGATCGAAGCCATCCACATGGACACCGAGACGACGCCGGCCACCGGATCGCGGGTGGCCGAGCGCATGATCAACCGCAACGACGCGGCTTTCCTCATCGGCGGCGTGCACTCGGGCGTGGCCAACGCCATCTCTCAGGTGGCGCAGAAGTACGGCTGCATCTACTTCAACACCAACTCGAGCTCGCCCACCGAGATCGGCGTCAACTGCCACCGCACCAAGTTCGTGTGGGACGGCAACGGCACCAACTTTGCGCTGGCCACGGTGCGCAACGCCATCAAGACGGCCGGCCGCGACTGGGTGCTGCTGACCAACGACTACGTCTGGGGCCACAACACATCCAAGTCCACGCGCGAGATCGTCGAGGCCAACGGCGGTCGCGTGGTCGAGGAGTTGTTGATTCCGCAGAACACACGCGACTTCTCGGCCTACCTGCTCAAGCTGCAGCAGCTCAAGCCCCAGGCCGTGGCCACTGCGGTTGGCGGCGACGACATCAAGGCGCTGCGCCAACAGGTGGTGCAACTGGGCCTGCACAAAAAGGCGGCGTGGATCAACAACCAGCAGGACTGGCCCGACGTCTTCGGCCTCGGGCCGGAGCAGATTTTCGGAGTCTTCGGCACCACGTGGTACTACCGGCTCGACCTGCCGGGCGTGAAGGAATTTGTGGCCGCCTACCAGAAGCAGTTCCCGGGCATGGCCATCAGCGTGCCGGGCAACGTGTTCCACAACGGCTACATGGCCACACGCGAGCTGCTGCGCTGCGTGCAGGAGGCTGGCACCACCAACAACCTGACCGTGATCAAGAAACTCGAAGGCCGCAGGATGAGCGCACGCGACCGCCTTCAGCACCACGAGGCCTGGATCGACCCCGTCACCCACCACTGCGAGCAGACCATCTACATGGCCGCCTACAACGACACGCCGGCGGAGAGGAACGACATCTACAGGGTGCTGACACAAAGCGAACCCAAAGAAGTGCTGGACGCTGGCGGCCCCAAGAGCTGCAAGCTAGAGACCTACGAAGCCACGCCCAGCTACGAGCGTTGATCCCGCATCGACCAGCCTTTCATGAGCCTGATACCGCACCTGTTCAACGGGCTCACGCTCGGCTTGCTGATCGCGCTGGTGGCGCTGGGCTTCATGCTCATCGTCGGCGTGATGGAAACCATCAACCTGGCGCATGGTTCGCTCTTTGCGCTGGGCATGTACGTCGCGTTGTGGGTGATGGCGCCGAAGCTGGGCTGGTTTCCGGAACTGGCTGCGGCCTACAGCAGCTTGCCGCTCGGTACACGCTACGCGCTGGCGCTGCTGCTGGCGCCAGTGCTGGTGGGCCTGTTCGGGTTGTTGCTGGAGTTGTGTCTGCGCCGCACCTACGGGCGCGACCCGCTGTACGGACTGCTGTTGACTTTTGGCGCGGCCCTGGTCATCGAAGAGGGCATCCGCCTGGTCTGGGGTTCGAACGAACAGCAGATGCAGTTGCCGCAAGCGATCTCGGGCGCATTCCTGCTGGGTGACTTGATCTACTCGCGCTACCGCTTTTTCGCCTGCGGCTTTGCGATCATTGCAATCGGCGCACTGTGGCTCTTCCTGGAAAAGACGCCCTACGGCGCGATCATCAAGGCCGGCGCACACGACAGCGAGATGGTGCGCGCGCTGGGCATCAACCTGGGTCGCTTGCGCGCCGCCGTGTTCGCGCTGGGCGTGGCGCTGGCAGCGTTGGCGGGCGTGGTGATGGCGCCCATCTGGGGCATCCGGCCGCAGGTGGGGGTCGACGCTGTGGTGCCGGCCTTCCTGGTCATCGTGCTGGGCGGTGTGGGTTCACTGTGGGGGGCGGTGGCCGCCGGTTTGATGGTCGGCATGGTGGTGGGGCTGTCGGGGGCCTTTGCCTCGGAATGGTCGATGCTGTCGATGTACCTGCTGTTCATCGCCGTCATCACCTTTCGCGCGCGTGGCCTGTTTGGCCGCAAGAGTGTGCTGGACCAGTAACATGAACCCACTGCAAGACAAGGTGGCCGTGGTCACCGGCGCCGGCGGCACCATGGGGCGCGCCGTGGTGGATGCGCTGGTGGCCCAGGGCTGCCGCGTGGCCATGGTCGACCTGCACGAAGCGTCGATGGCCGACGCCGCCCGCCGCTTTGGCGCGCGGGTGATGGCGCTGGCCTGCGACATCCGCGATGTGGCGGCGGTGACGCAAGCGCACGCCAGGATCGTCGAGGTTTGGGGCGACGTCGCCATCCTCGTCAACAACGCCGGCGTGTTGAGCAACACGAAGATCGAAGCCACCACACCCGAAGCCTGGCGCGACGTGATGGCGGTGAACATCGACGCGGCCATGGTCTGGTCGCGCTGCGTGGTGCCGGGCATGAAGGCCGCGCACTGGGGCCGCATCGTCAACACCGGCTCGCTGGCCAGCAAGACCGGCGGACTGACGGCGGGCACGGCCTATTCGGTGTCCAAAGGTGCGATCGGCGCCCTGACCTTTTCACTGGCGCGAGAGTTGGCGCCGCATGGCGTCACGGCCAACGCCGTCGCGCCGGCCTATGTGCGCACGCCCATGGTCACCGAACAGCTCACCGAAGCGCAGCGGCAGGCGCTGCTGCAACAGATTCCCGTCGGCCGCTTCTGTGAACCCGAGGAATTTGCGCATGTCGTGAGCTTCCTCGTGTCGCCGATGTCGGGCTTTGTCACCGGCGAGATCATCGATCTCAACGGTGGCCTGCACATGGATTGAAGCACTGCACCGAGACTCCCATGCCCACACCTTCCGCCTCCTTTTCGCTTGCCGGCCGCGTGGCATTCGTGCCCGGTGGTTATGGCGACATCGGCCGCGCCGTGGCCTGGCAACTGGCGCGTGCCGGCGCCACGGTGGCGGTGGCCGGCCGCGACGGTGGCAAGGCGGCCAGCCTGGCTGATGAACTGGCGCGCGAGGGCCACACGGCGCTGGGCCTGGCGCTGGACGTTCACGACACGGCACAGATCCGCACCTGCGCTGATGAAGTTGCGCGCAGGCTGGGCGCGCTGGACTTGCTCATCAACTGCGTCGGCATCCAGCGCGAGCAGCGCATCGACGAAGTCACCGAAGAGGCCTTCGACGAAGTGGTGCAGGTCAACCTGCGCGCCGCCATGTTCATGGCCCAGGCCGCGGGCCGCTGCCAGGTGCAGGCGGTCCAGGCCGGGCGGGCGCCAGGGCGGCAGATTCATGTGCTGTCGGTGCGTGCGCAACTGGGCATGCGCGACCGCGGTTATTCGGCCTATTGCGCCACCAAGGGCGGGCTGGTGCAACTGATCCGACAGCACGCGGTGGAGCTGTGCAACCACGGCATCACCGTCAACGGCGTGGCACCCACCGTGGTGCGAGGCGAGATGGGGCGCCACTGGCTGGCCAACCCCGAGGTCTACGAGCGGCTGATCCAGCGCATCCCGCTGGGTCGTGTCGCTGAGCCCGAAGACGTTTCCGGCCCGGTGCAATTCCTTTGCAGCCCGGCCGCCAGTTTTGTCACCGGCCAGATCCTGTACGTGGATGGCGGCATCACAGCGACCCAATGAATCCAAGGCCTCTGGCTGCGATTGCGGACGATGAAGAAATCACCCCAGCAGGCCGGGCTGCCACCGGGTGTGTTTTCCTGCGTGCGTGAATTTGCGCGCCGGGTGCAGGTGGGTATGGCGGGCATCAACGTGCCGATCCCGGTGCCGATGCCAATGCCGATGGCCTGGCATGTCTTCGGCGGCTGGAAGTAGAGTCTGTTCGGCGACATGCACGACTATGGCGAAGAGGGCGTGCGCTTCTACACCAAACAAAAGAGCGTCATGCAGCGCTGGCCCGACAGCATCGGCAAGGGCGCGGAGTTCGTGATGCCGACGGCACGCTGAAGCACGCGCCCCGCCAGCTTTCGCCGCGCTCTGCCTGGGCTTTCGCTGAGTCTCCGAAACCTGTTGATCTGGTCCTGGTGTTCGAGCAACCGTTCAACGTCGGCGCCCGGCCCGGCGCGCAGCAGACCGGCGTCGCGCAACTGCGCCAGCAATTCGATCAGCTCGTCCTGCGTCGGTGCCTCTTCGGCCTGGGCCAGCGCGCCGTCCCACAGCGCCTGCACGCTGCGCTGGCCGTCCAGCCGCGCTGCCAGCCGCCATGCGGCAGGGTTCAGCCGCAGGCTGCGGCCACGTGCGGGCTGGTGCAGCACGATCCAGGTCTGCCCGCGTACCGTCTGGCGGCGCACGCTCAGGCCCTCGGCCAGCTGCGGGCGCAGGCCGGACACGCGGTGCCAGCGTGGGCTGTGCAGGCTGCTCATCGGCAGTGCTGCTTCATGCGGTCAACCCAGCCAGGCCCACCAGGCCAGGCGCAGGCGGTCGGCAGCGCGGCCCAGCCACACCCACAGCGGCGGGCGGTGGCCGACCACCAGCTCGGCGCGGCCCAGCAGCCCCGGCCGCAGCGCCGGGCCAGGCGCCAGCAGCCGTGCTTCGACCTCGAACACGTTTCGGCCCTCGACCGCGCGTGCCATCGGCGCGATGCGCTCGACGACGATGTCCTCGCCCTGCCAGGGCAGCGCGCTCAGCGACAGTCGCCCGCCCTGCCCCACCTGCACACGCGCGATGTCGACCTCGTCGACCTCGACGATGACGCGGTAACCCGCGGCGCTGGCCAGCGTGAGCAAGGTGTCGCCCTGGCGCACCGGCGCGCCGATGGACTGACTCAGGTCGCCAGCGATGACCACACCGTCGAAGGGCGCGACCAGCCGCCCGCGGCCCAGCCGTTCTTCGACCAGGGCCAGTTGCGACTGCGCCTCGGCCACACGCGCCATTGCGGTGGCCGCGCCGACGCGGTCGGTGCGCGCCATCGCTGAGGCATAGGCGTTTTCGTGTTGCGCACGTTGGCTGGCCCAGCGGTCACGTTCCAGCCGCAGGTCGTCTTCCAGCAGGTCGAGCAGCGGCGCGCCGGCAGCGACGCGGTCGCCCGGCCGCACATGGGCGGTCTTGACGAAGCCGTCGGTGGGGGCGGCCACCACACGCTGCATCGAACCCTCCAGCCGCGCGCGGCCGCCGATGTCGTGCGACAAGGGCAGCAGCGCCAGCGCCGCCAGGGCCACAACGGCGGCGGCCACCGCGCGGCGGCGCAGGCGTTGCTCGGGTTCGCGCAGGCGGTGGAAGGCGGCACCAAGTGCGTCGAAGGCGCGGCGGTGCCAGGGCCTTTCGGCACGCTGCATCCAGTCCAGCGCCGGGCCGGCCAGTTGCAGCAGGGCTTCGAGTCGCGCCAACGTCAGCGTGTCGATGGGTGCTTCGCCGCTGCGCTCGATGCAGACCGCCGCGGTGCAACTGCCCGGCCGGCCCAGCGGCAGCACGGCCACGGCGCCGCCCACGCTGTGCTGCAGCTGCTGCAGTTCGAAATGCAGGCCACCTTCGCCCCCGCCTTCGTCGCCGCCTTCGCCGCCAACTCCGTCGAAGGCCGCGGCGGCGGGCGGCCAACTGGCGCTGCACCCCTGGTCCAGCGCCTCGGCCATTGCGCCCAGCACCTGGTCGCGCCATGGGCTGGCAATGTCCACCCGCTCGGCGCCGCTGCTGGCCAGCAGGCGCAGACGCTGGGCGCTGCCTGGCAAGGACAAGGCCAGGCTGACCCGTGCTGCGCCTGCTTCGTCGGCCAGGTCGGTGACCAGCGCCTGCGCCGCCGCACGCAGCGTGCGCGCCTGCAAGAGTCGCGCATGCAGCAGCAGCGCCGAGGCTGCATCGGCCACGCGCAGCGTGGCCGGTCCGCCAATGGGCCAGGCTTCACCCATGGCAGGGCAGCATCAAGGCAAGACAGGGAGCGAGATCGTGCATCGTGTTGGCCGCGGCACGGCGGAGCAAGGCAGTGCAGCTGCAGGCGAGCCGCCCTGAATTGTTCTGGCGTGCGGGCTCCTTCAGAGGCGGAACAGCGTGGTCTTCCCACATCATTTCCGCCCAAGCAGAGCTGCTGCCCATCTGCTGCCCATCTGCTGCCCACCTGCGGCACACCTGCGGCGCGCCGGCAGGACGGCGTCAGTCGGACGGCGTCAGTCGGCGCAGAGCGACGCACCGGTCGAATCACAGTCGGCGCGACCCAACAGGTTGCGCGCCATGGTTGCCTTCGACAGGGCATCCGGCTGAAGCAAGCCTCAAGGTTTCCCGGCAGCAACCGAAACGCCGCTGCGTCCGCGGCCAGCCGGTCCTGGCGGCCCAGAGGTGAACATGACCGACAACAGCGTCAATCCGCACTTCCTCAATCACATGACCGCCGACAGTGCGGCCTTTGAGGCCGAGGCCAATGAGGACATCGTCGCTGCCAACGGCATCAAGCTGCTGGCCAAGGGCAGCCGGATCGACGCCTCGACCTGCGACCGGCTTCTTGAGCACAAGCTCAGGAAGCCGCTGGAGGACAGCGTGCGCGTGGTCGGCGGGGTCGACGCGGCGGCGCTGGCTGAAGCCGCTGAAAAGGTGATCAGCAGACATGGCCTGCTGCGCTCGATCTGCGCCGACGGACGGTTGCCTGCGGTCGGTGATGCGCTGGTCCGCCTGAAGCTGAGTCCGCAGCTGCAAACCTTGCTGACCGTGTATGCGCGGCATCAGCCCGAACGCCTGGAACACACGGTCGGTGTAGCCATGCTGGCGCTGGCGCTGGCGCGGCGGCTTCTGCCGGGCGAAAGCGAACGGCACCGCGCGCTGGCCACCGCCGGGCTGTTGCACGACGTGGGCGAGTTGTACATCGAGCCTGCCTGGCTCGGCACCCAGCAGCGACTGAACCCACTGCAGTGGCGCCACATCGCGACCCATCCCATCGTCGGCCACCGGGTGTTGCTGACGGTGTCGGGCGGTGGGCGGTTGATTGCCGAAGCGGTGCGTGATCACCATGAACGCCTCGACGGGTTCGGCTACCCACGCGGCGTGCAAGGCGCAGCTCTGGCGGTACCGGGGCAGTTGCTGGCGGCGTCGGAATGGTTGATGGCGATACTCGATTCGGGCTTGGCGCCGGTCTCCCGCGTCAGCACCGCCACCAAGCTGGTCCAGGGTGAGTTCAGCCCGCCGGTGCTCGAGTTGCTGCATCGCCTGGCCAAGGGACATGACGACGTGCTCGGTGCCATCGCCGAGGCCGTTGCCGGCGTCGAAGACGCAGCACAGCGCCTGGGACACGTGATGAGCACGCTGGGTCATTACCGCGCCGCCCGGCCCTGGCTGGCGGAACGCATCGCCAGCGCCGGCCCGCCGTTGCGGCGTCTGATCGTAGGCGGCATACAACGCTTGCTGCGCATCGAAACTGCCTTTACCAGCACCGGCATTGCCGGCGACAACCCCAGGGCCGTGCTGCAAGAACTGGCCGATGCCGGCGATCCGGGCATGTGGCTCGAAGTCACCTCGATCGTGCGCGAGCTGAGTTGGCGCATGCGCGAGATCGAACGAACCTCACTGCTGCGCGCTGGCCTGCTGTCCGCCGCCGACCAGCAAGCGATGCAGGAGGTCGTGACCCGACTGACCTCGGGCGAGCCGGTGCCGGCCTGAAGTTGTCGGCCGTTGCGTGTGCTTACCGCATCGCCCTCGTCCCACGCGCCGGGCAGAAGGTGCTGACGGTGCAGGGTGCCATGCCCAGGGACGCGGACTTCAAGCAGACGCCTTGCGCCGACATCGACGGCAACAGAGCAGCACGCCGCCGTGCGCTGCGGCGCCGACAACCGCCAGGCGCTGGAGCAACTGTGCCGCTACATCACGCGCCCCGCTATGGCCAAGGGGGCAACTGGGTCAGGTCTTGAGTGTTGCGGGCGGCTGGAGTGAGTCCTGAGTCGTGCGCATCGCCCGCCTGAAAAAGTGGTGGAATGATCGACATATTGATGCGTAAACATCATGATGCGAAGATGAGAACGACCGTTGATTTCCCGGAAGACCTGCACCGAATCGTCTCCTCGCTGGCTGTCCATACGCGCCGCAGCCTGAGCCTTACGGCGGTCGAGTTGATTCGTCGCGGCTTGGCCTCTGCGGCACCCACCGCAGCAAGTGCCGGGGCTGCGATGGTCACGAGTGCGAAAACCGGGCTGCCCGTGATTAGCCTGCCGCGCGTCGTGACACCCGAAGACGTGAAAGCGCTCGAGGACGACGCTTGACGCGGGTTGCTCGCCAACGCGGGCGCGTGCACCTGCTGGACGGCAATGTGCTGGTGGCGCTGGTCAGCAGCACGCATGTTCACCACCAGGCCGCGCAGACATGGTTTGCTGGCAGCGACGAGCCCTTTGCCACCTGCCCCATCACGCAAGGCACATTGCTTCGCCTGTTGATGCGGCTGGGTGAAGTGACCTCCGACACTGCGCTCGCAGTGCTGGCTGGGGTCACGGCGCACGTGCGGCACCGCTTTTGGTCCGACAGCCTCGGATACGCCGACAGTTCCTGGCGCGGCGTGCTCGGGCACCGGCAGGTCACCGACGCCTACCTGGCCGGTTTGGCACGCCATCACGGCGGGCGGCTGGTCAGCTTCGACTCTGGCCTGGTGGCCCTTCACGCCGATATCGCAGTAAGGTTGAAGTAACTGGCGGCGCTCCAGGGCGCCGATCGGGGTTCCCTCGTCTAGCCAGGCGCCGAAGGTTTGGTTGGTCAGTCGGTCGTGTTGTGGCTCGGTTTGAGGGCGCAGGCAACAGCCAAGCGAATTGGCTGGTTGCTCAGAAGGAACAAGTCGAGTGCCGACGCTGGCACCAAGCCCACAGGCACCTGCGCGCCGGTGGCAGCACTCATGCCGAGGTCGACGTCGATCACCTCGACCTGTGCGAGGCCGTAAGCCCTTGCTGTGTCCTTCAACGCATACGGCAGCCGCTGGCTCTCCAGGTTGTGGCGAACCTGCGCGATCGATGATTGCCGCAGGTAGACCACCGCCCTTGCGCGCCAGGTGTCTGGCCGTGATCTTCGAGGCCGACTCAGTGCTCTTCATGATCCACCTCCTGTGCGTTGCGCCACACGGCGTGGATGGCCTGGGCCATCAGGTCGATAAGCTGTGGCTTGCACTCGGGTGGGTCGCCACCGGCGCTGGCGCCTCGTCGTCGAGATCGAGCCTGATCTGTTTGGGCGTTGGCATCGGCATGGCGCTGCTGCGGACTCGTTGCAAGGGCCACAGAATGCGCCTCGAGCAATGCGGCCAATGCGCGCCATGTGGGCAGGCTCAGTTCGACCTGGTCGCGCTGCCGCGCGCTGTCGTCGAGGCCCGCTTTGCCCTGCAGGACAGCGCGCCGGGCGTGTTGTGCTACAAGCCGAAACGCTGCCTGCGGCCCTCCATGGCTGCACCGGCGTACCTGCTGATCGGTGCGTGTCTGATCGATGCTCTGTAAGGCTCTACACTCGTCAGCCAAGTGATCTGGAAGACGTCGGCGCCGGAGCGCTTGACACCTACCGGACGCTGCGCGCCTGGTACAGCGAGGACACGTTTGCATGAGCGCTCTCGACCCGTCACCTTGGCACGGCCAGGCCTACAGCACCAAACGACACGGCACGAGCATCGCAAACTGCGACAGCGAGCCGGTGCAGACTCCAGGGTGCGTGCAGGCGCACGGTGTCTTGATCGTGCTGCGCCCCGAAACCCTGGTGATATCCCAGGTCAGCGAAAACGCGCTCGCCTTGCTCGGCCACGACGCATCGTCGCTGCTCGGACAGACGGTCGGCGTCGTCGTCGGTGTGCCGGGCGAAGAACGCCTGCGTACGTTTCTGGCGATCGAGCCCGTCGAGTGCAATCCACTCTACGTGTTCAGCGTACCCGGCGCGGAGGGCCAGCTCTTCGACGTCACTGTGCACAGCAACGGCGGCGTGCTGCTGCTGGAGTTCGAGACCACGGGGCGGCTTGCCAGCGCAGCGGGCGCGACCGGCGTCGGCGCAGAGCCTGACTACGACGCGCTCATGCGCAAGTCGGTGGTGCGCATGCAGGGCGCCAGGTCGCTGCAGCAGTTCTGCGATATCACCGTCGACGAAGTGCGTGCCATGACCGGGTTCGACCGGGTGATGGTCTACAAATTCCACCCCGACGGCCATGGCGAGGTGCTTGCAGAAAGCCGACGCGACGGCCTCGCACCCTGGCTCGGCTTGCACTACCCGGCTGCCGACATCCCGCCGCCAGCGCGAGAGGTCTTCAAGCAGATCTGGCTGCGGCCCACACCCGACGTGGGCGGCGCACTCGCGGAGATGATTCCGCTGGCCGACCCTGCCACCGGCAAGCCGCTCGTCATGACGCACTGCGTGCTGCGCGGCGCCTCGATCATGTACACCGAGTACCTGCAGAACATGAAGGTGAGCGCCGGGCTCACCATGTCCATCCGTCAGGACGGCGAGCTCTGGGGCCTGATCGCCTGCCATCACTATGCCGGCCCCAAATTCGTTTCCTACCCTGTGCGCACGGCCTGCGAGTTCGTCGCCCAGGTGGCCTCGTTGCAACGCCGCTCGGCTGAGATGCGTGAACAACTCGAGTCCCGGCTGCGGCTTGAAGAAGTGCATCGGCAACTCTTGTCGGCCGCAAGCCAGGTCGGCGAGCTCGCCGATCTTTTCGACGGCGTGCCCACCCTGGCCGACGCCGTGCCTTGCGGCGGCGTGGCGCTGTTCCATGCCGGCCGCTGGTGGCGAATCGGCGAAACGCCAGCCGACGTTGATCTGGACCCGTTGGCGGCTTGGGTGGCATTGCGCCCGGAGTTCCTGGCCGCCACCAGCCCGATCTACGCGACGGATCACCTCTCGGCCAACTACCCGGCTGGCGCCGCCATATCCAGCGTGGCCAGCGGCCTGCTGGCGGTGCCGTTGGCGCGAACGCAACGCAGCCTGGTGTTGTGGTTCCGCCCCGAAACCTTGCGCACGATCCGCTGGGCCGGACATCCGGACGACAAACCCTCGGTGCCCGGACCGAACGGCCTCCGGCTCACGCCGCGTGCCAGCTTCGCGCTGTTCCAGGAATCGGTTCGCGGCCGCTCCGCGCCGTGGCTGTCGTTCGAGCTCGACGCCATCGCCCGGCTGCGCGTGGCGATGCTCGAGCTGGTGGTCGAGCGCACTGAAAAGCTGGCCGCGTTCAATGCCGACCTGCTGCGCTCGAACGAGGACCTCGACACGTTCGCCTACGTCGCCAGCCACGACCTGAAAGAGCCGCTGCGCGGCATTCACAAGTACGCCCACCAACTGCAAGTTCGCAGCGACATCACCGACGAGGAAGCGCAGCGCCAGCTCGGCGGCCTGATGCGGCTGACGCTGCGAATGGACGGCCTGCTCGATTCGTTGCTGCACCTTTCGCGCGTCGGGCGTGTGTTGCTGGAGCTGGCGCCGAACGACCTCAATCTCGTGGTCGCCGACGCCATCGAAATGGTCGGCTCGCGGCTCGATGCATCCCGGCCCGAATTCGTCCTGCCGCGCCCCTTGCCCAGCATCGAATGTGACTGGGTGCGCTGCCGCGAGATCTACGTCAACCTGCTGTCCAACGCCCTCAAGTACAGCGACCAGACCGACAAGCGGATCGAAATCGGCTGGATCGGCGCCGTTGAAGACCATCCGCGCCCGCTTTGCCCGCCGGGCGCGCTCGGCCAGACGATCTTCTACGTGCGCGACAACGGCATCGGCATCGCCGCCCGCCACTACGATCAGGTCTTCAAGATGTTCCGACGTCTGCACACGCGTGACGCCTACGGCGGCGGCAGCGGTACCGGCCTGGCCATCGTCAAGAAGCTGGTCGAGCGGCATCGCGGCCAGATCTGGATCGAGTCCGAGCCAGGTGCCGGATCGACCTTCTATTTCACCCTGTCGGGCGAGGCAAGGCAGCCATGACCGATACCCATCATGGCCCCGTCATCGTCGTCGAGGATTCCGACGAGGACTGGGACACGGTCTGCCAGGCCGCACGCCAAGGGGGCTACGAAGCGCGCCTGCAGCGCGTTCTGGACGGCGATGCCTGCATCTCGCTGTTGCACCGCAGCAGCGGACGGGATCGCGCGGCGCAGGCACCCATGCCGGCTTTGGTGATCCTCGACCTCAACCTGCCCGGCACCGACGGCCGCGAGGTGATCGTGGCCATCAAGGGCGATACGCAGCTCAGAGCGCTTCCGGTGGTGGTGTGCACGACGTCCTCCAACCCGCGCGACATCGCCTTCTGTTATGCCGCTGGCGTGAATGCCTTTCACGTCAAACCGGTTGACCATGACCACCATCTGCAGGTCGTCCGCGATCTGCTCGACTATTGGCTGGCCAAGGCCCGTCTGCCCGAACGAGCTGCAGTGCCATGAGCGCGGGGTCGCCGCAGATGCGCATCCTGGTGGTCGACGACGTTGCCGAAGACCGCAGCGAGATGCGGCGGCTGCTGCTGAAAGGCAGCGACCGGCGCTACACCTTCATCGAGGCCGACAGCGGCGAAAGCTGCCTGCGCGCCTTCGCACAAGGCGGCGAAGGCGCCCCAGACGCGCTGCTGCTCGACTACGACCTTCGCGACATGCGCGCGCCCGAGGTGATGGAGGCGCTGCGCCACGCCGACGGCGGTACGCCTTGCCCCACGCTGGTGATCACGGTCAGCGCTGAACTGGGCGCGGGCCGCGCTTCGATACGGGCCGGCGCGCAGGACTTCATCGAGAAGGGTTCGCTCACCCCCGCTTCGCTGACGCACGCGCTCGACAACGCGATCGAGCGCTGGGAGATGAGCGGGGAACTGCGCGAGCGCGACGCCGAGCTGCGGCGCAGGGCCGAGCGCGACGCGTACTCCCTCGCGCTTGCTGAAGCCACGCGTGCTTTGGGCGACCCGCAGGCTGTCAAGGCTGCATCGGCGCGTGTGCTCGGCGAGCACCTGAAAGCCAGTCGCGTTCTCTTCGCCGAGGTGCGCCCCGATGGAGAGGTCATCGTGGAATGTGGCTTTGTCGACGGCGTGTCGCAGATCGACGGGGCGTATCGGCTGGCTGACTATGGCGAGCACTTGCGCAGCGAATTCGCGGCGGGGCGCATTGTCGTCATCGCCGATCTGCAGAACGCTCCCAAGTTCACGCCGGAACAGAAGTCGGCGTACGCCGCCTTGGAGATCGCGGCCACTCTGGGCGCGCCACTGCTCATTGACGGCGCGCTGGTCGCGGTGCTGGGCGTCCAGCAGAGCCAGCCGAGGCAGTGGACGCCCGATGAAGTCTCGCTGGTTCACGAAACAGCCGAGCGCACGCTCGCCGCCGTTCGGCATGCCAGAGCCGAGGCGCGCCTGCGGGCAAGCGAGCAGCAACTGCGGGTGGCCTTGAGTGCCGGCGGCATGGGCGTCTGGCGATGGGACCCCGAGACCGGCGAATCGGACGGCGACGATGCGATGCGGGCGCTGACCGGCTTCGACGACGCGGCAGTGAAGGCCGGCTGGGCCGAGGCGATCCTGCGCCACATGCATGCCGACGACGTCGCGCACGTGCTGGCCGACGTCTCGCGCGTGATGCGCGAGGGTGGGCAGTACACGCACGAATTCCGCTTTCATCACCCCAGCGGCCGCACCATCTGGCTTGCAGTCCGTGCCACCGCCGTGGCTGGCGCTGACGGGCGGCCCACCTACGTGACCGGCGTCAACTTCGACATCACGCCGCGAAAAACTGTCGAGGCTGCGCTGCGCAACAGCGAGTCCCGGCTGTCGCAGCTGATTGAGCGCATGCCCTCGTTCACCGCGGTGCTCCACGGGCCGAACCATGTGTTCGAGCTGGCCAACGAGCCGTACCACGCGCTGGTCGGTCGCGGCCGCGAGATCATCGGAAAACCTGTCATGCAGGCGCTGCCGGAAATCGCCGATCAACCCTTCCCGGCGTTGATCGACCGGGTCTACGACAGCGGCATTGCCTTCGAGGCCAAAAGCATGCCGGTGAAGCTGGCCCGCGGGCCGCAGGCGCGGATCGAGGAACGGTTTATCGATTTCGCCTACATGCCGCTGAGTGACAGCGAAGGCGCCGTCAACGGCATTCTCATTCACGGCGTCGACCGTACCGAGCAGGTCCGTGCCGAGCGCGCGCTGCTCGAGTCCGATCAGCGCAAGGACGAGTTTCTGGCCACGCTGGCGCACGAGTTGCGCAACCCGCTGGCACCGCTGCGCAACGGCCTGGCCTTGCTGCGACGCAACGCCGAAGGCACGGCGAGCGAGGCCACGGTGGCGATGCTGGAGAGACAGCTCATGCACCTGGTGCACCTCGTCGACGATTTGCTGGACGTCTCGCGCATCAGCCTGGGCAGAATCACGCTGCATGTCGAGCGCCTGACCCTCGCCAGCAAGATCGCCCAGGCGGTGGAGGCCTGCCGCCCCGCCATCGACGCAGGCCGCCACGTGGTCGAGATCGAACCCGCGGCGGTGGATTTCCAGATCAACGGCGATGCCATCCGGATCGTGCAGATCATCTCCAACCTGCTCGTCAACGCTGCCAAATACAGCGAGCCAGGCGGGCGCATCCGCATTTCGACCGAGCGCGAAGGCGAGTCGGTGGTCATTCGCATCAGAGATAGCGGCGTGGGCATCGCAGCCGAGGTGCTGCCCACACTCTGGAGCATGTTTGCCCAGGTGCGCGACACGCTCGACAAGGCACAAGACGGCTTGGGTATCGGCCTGTCGCTGGTCAAGAAGCTGGTCGAGTTGCATGGCGGCATCGCCGGCGCAGAGAGCGCAGGCGTTGGCCGCGGCAGCACGTTCATCGTGCGCCTGCCCATCGCGGGCGCATTGACGAGCCAGTCGCCGCAGCCGGAGAGGGCAGCTCGGGCCATCCCGCTGCCGGCCCCAGGACGGCGTTTGCTGATCGTCGACGACAACCGAGACGGGGTCGAAAGCATGGCTGCGCTGTTCGAACTGGAAGGGCATGTGACCGACATCGCCCTGAGCGGGCCGGAAGCACTGGAGCGCGCCTCGGCCTTCCAGCCCGACGCGGTGTTGCTGGACATCGGGCTGCCCGGCATGGACGGTTATGAAGTGGCACGCCGGCTGCGCGCCGATCCGCGCTTCAGTGGCCTCCTGCTCCTGGCCCTGACGGGTTGGGGCAGCGACGACGACAAGGACAAGGCCATGAGCGCAGGTTTCGACGCCCACCTGACCAAGCCCGTCGACCTCGAAGCCGTGAAGGCCCTGCTTCGTCTAGCTGTGCCTGCACGCGGCTAGCGAGGCGTCCTGGACTGTCTGGTGGTGGGTGCCGGCCCTGCGGGGCTGACGGCAGCGCTTTATTTGCGCCGCTTCGGGCGCCATGTGCTTCTAGCCGATGAAGGCCACAGCCGTGCCGAGTACATCGACCGCTGCCACAACTTTCCCGGCTTCCCGCAAGGCATCGCCGGTGCAGACCCGCTGCTGCGCATGCGCCGGCAACTGCACGACGTTGGCGGCGAGGTCACGCAAGGCCGCGTGAGCGGCCTGCAGCAACAAGCCGACGGCAGCTTCAACGCACGGCTGGATGCTCGACGGCTGCGCTCGCGCACGGTGTTGCTCGCCACCTGCGTGGTGGACCGAGTGCCGCCCGTGGCGGGCATCGAGGCAGTGCGCGCCGACGGCCTGCTACGCCAATGCCCCATCTGCGACGGCCATGAACACCGCGGCACGGCTTGGTGCACCGCCGGTGGGCGGCGGCGCCAGGGTCCATGTTTCCGTTAACCTTGCCTCTCGCCGCAGCGCCGATAATGTGCATCAGGAGTACCGCATGAGCATACGCACCGTCAGCATCCTCGTCATCGAAGACAACCCAACCGACGTGATGCTCATGCGCGAGGCGCTGGCCAGCGCCAAGCTGCACATCGACCTGCATGTGGTGCAAGACGGCGTGGCGGGGCTGGAGTTCCTGCGCCGCCTGGGCGCGCACGCGCAGGCGCCACGGCCTGATCTGGTCCTGCTCGACCTGAACCTGTCACGCAAGAGTGGCCTGGAGGTGCTGGCCGAGATCAAGTCCGACGGGTCGCTGCGCGCCATTCCCGTGGTCATGCTCACCACCTCGCAGGCCGAGGACGACCTGGCCCGGGCCTACGCCGCACATGTCAACTGCTATATCCGCAAGCCGGTTGACTTCGAGCGCTTCGCCGAAGTCGTCAGGAACATCGAGGACTTCTGGTTCACCGTCGTCACGCTGCCCAAGCCCTGAGAGGCCTAGCACCGTGCCGATCCGCCTGCCCCGGACCAGCCTGCGTGTGCTGCTGGTCGAGGACAACACCACCGACGCGCTGGTGGCCTGCGACGAACTGGCGCATGCCGTCGACGTCGCCTTCATCGTCGAGCAGGCCACGCGGTTGCAGATGGCGCTGGCGCTGCTGGCCGGGTCGGCCTTCGACGTCGTGCTGCTCGACCTGAGCCTGCCCGACTGCGATGGGCTCGACACCTTCCTGCAACTGCGCGCCGCCGCGCCCGAGGTGCCGGTGGTGGTGCTGTCGCAACGCACCGACGAAGCACTGGCGCTGCAGGCCGTGCACGCCGGTGCGCAGGACTATCTGGTCAAGGGTGGCGCCGAAGGCCTGCTGGTGCGCGCCATCCGCTACGCCATCGAACGTGCCAGTGCGGCGTTGGCGCTGCGCAGCAGCGAACTGCGGCTGGCGGGCGTGGTCGATTCGGCGATGGACGCCATCATCAGCGTCGACGCCGGGCAGCGCATCGTGCTCTTCAACGCAGCGGCCGAGCGCATGTTCGGCTACGCCGCGGCGGCCGTCATGGGCCAGGGGCTGGAGCGGCTGCTGCCGCTCGAATTCAGGGCGCGCCATCAAGGCCACATCGACACCTTTGCGGGCACCGGCATGTCCGCGCGCACGATGGGTCAGTTCGCGCAGTTGACCGCCCTGCGCGCCAATGGCGAAGAGTTTCCGATCGAGGCCTCGATTTCGAAGACGATGGTTGACGGGCAGGTGCTGTTCACCGTGATCCTGCGCGACGTGACCGAAACCAAGCTGGCGCGCATGGCACTGGAGGCGGCCAACCGCGATCTGGAACGTTCCAACGCCGCGCTGCAGCACGTGGCCCATTACGACGCGCTGACCGGCCTGCCCAACCGCGTGCTGCTGGGCGAGCGCCTGGTCGACGCCATGGCGCGCTGCCAGATTCCGGGTCAGGGCCAGGGCCAGAGCCAGGGTCAGAACCAGGGCGCGATGCTGGCGGTGGCGTTTCTCGACATCGACGCCTTCAAGCCCATCAACGACGCCCATGGGCACGAGGCGGGCGACGCGTTGCTGGTGGCGGTGGCGCAGCGCCTGAAGGCCGCGCTGCGCGAGGGCGACTGGCTGGCGCGCATCGGCGGCGACGAATTCGTGGCGGTGCTGCAGGGCCTGCACCGGGCGCAGGACTGCGAGCCCTTGCTGGCCGAACTGCTCAGCGCGGTGGCCGACCCGGTGATGCTGGCGGGTGCGCCGATGCAGGTCACCGCCAGCATCGGCGTCACGCTGTACCCGGCGGACGGCGAAGACGCCGACCGCCTGATTCGCCATGCCGACCAGGCCATGTACCTGGCCAAGCAGGCCGGGCGCAACCGCTACCAGCGCTTCAACGCCGCGCAGGCCAACGCAGACCAGACACTGCATGAAGGCTTGTCGCGCATGCGCAAGGCACTGGACCAACACGAGCTGGTGCTGTACTACCAGCCCAAGGTCAACATGCGCAGCGGCGAGGTGAAGGGTGCCGAGGCCCTGATCCGCTGGCAACACCCCGAGCGCGGCCTGCTGCCGCCGGGCGCCTTCCTGCCGATGATCGAGAACCACGCCTTGAGCGTGGCCGTGGGCGAGTGGGTGATTGCCAGCGCGCTGGCCCAGATGGCCGCGTGGCAGGCGGCCGGCTTGCACTTGGCGGTCAGCGTCAACATCGGCAGCCTGCAGTTGCAGCAACCCGGCTTCGTGGCCAGCCTGGCCGCCTTGCTGGCACGGCACGCCGGGCTGCCGCCGCGCTGTCTTGAAATGGAAATTCTGGAGACCAGCTCCTTGCAGGACATCGCGCAGGTCTCCGACGTGATGCAGGCCTGCCAGGCGCTGGGCGTGCGCTTTGCGCTCGACGACTTCGGCACCGGGTATTCGTCGCTGGCTTACCTGAAGCGGCTGCCGGCCGAGCAGATCAAGATCGACCAGACCTTCGTGCGCGACATGCTGGTGGACAAAGAAGACCTGGCCATCGTGAAAGGCGTGATCGGGCTGGCGCAGGCCTTTGGCCGTGAGGTGATTGCCGAAGGTGTGGAAACCATCGCCCATGGCACGCTGCTGCTGGGCCTGGGCTGCGAGTTGGCGCAGGGCTACGGCATCGCCAGGCCGATGCCGGCGCAAGAGTTGCCGGGCTGGGTGGCCCGATGGCGGCCAGACGCTGCGTGGGCGGACGGCGCCGGGGCCGCCGTGCAAACCGCAGGCATGGTTACCGTGGCAAAGACCGAACCCACGGGTGGGCAAGCATGACCGGCCGACAGATGTCAACCCTCATTACCGCGGCACTGGCGCTGGTGGTCTGCGCCCTGTTGGGCGGTGCCGCCACCGTGCAATGGCAGCAGCACGAGTCGCAGATCGCGGAGACGGGCCAGAACGCGCAAAACCTGGCCGCGGCGATCGAAGCGCAGGTGCGCGGCAGCGTCGACGCGGTGGACATCGCGCTGACCGGGCTGGCCCGTACGCTGCCGCTGTTGCCGGCGGCGCAGCGGCCCGGCGATGACGACATCCATGCCCTGCTGCGCGCCAACTTGGGCAGCCTGCCGTTCGTTCGCGCGCTGTGGGTCACCAACGCCGCCGGCGACCTGGTGCACGACACCGATCGCTGGCCGGGCAAGTTCAACTTTGCAACTCGTGAGTACTTCAACGCGCAGCGCGACAACCCGGCGCTGGGCCTGTACCTGGGCCCGCCGATCGCCAATGTAAAGGGCGTGTGGATCGTCAGCGCCAGCCGCCGCATCAACTACCCCGACGGCAGCTTTGCCGGGGTCGTGGTGGCAGCCATCGACCCGCTCAAGTTCGAGGCCTTTTTTGCCACCGTGAAGTTGGGCGAAACCGGGGCGGTGGCTCTGTTGAGCGATGACAGCCTGCTGATCGCACGCGCCCCGGCCGCGCCCGCCCTGGTTGGCAAAGCGGTCCTCGGCGCCGAACAGCGGCGCATGGTGCTCGAGAACGCCAATCCTGGCACCGTGCGCGTAGTCACCCCGGTCGACGGCTTGACCCGCATCGTCGCTTACCGGCGATTGCCCGACCGGCCGTTGGTGGTGGTTGTGGGCCTGGGCCAGGCCGAGGCACTGGCGCATTGGCGTGCATCGAGCCTGGCCTTGGGCGCCGCCGCGCTGGCGCTCAGCGCGCTGATCGCTGCACTGGCGTTCCTGGTCTGGCGCGAGTTGAGCCGCAGCCGCGCGCTCAACCTGGGTTTGCAGGACGCTCGGCTGAAGGCAGACGGGACCGCCCAGGAGCTGGCAGCGGTGCTCGACGCCATCCCCGACCTGATGTTCGAGATGGACCTCGACGGCCGCATCCACGGCTACCGAACCCAGCGCAACGATCTGCTGGCGGCGCCGCCCGAAGTCTTCCTGGGCAAGTTGATGGCCGAGGTGCTGCCGCCCGAGGCCACCGCCACTTGCCTGGCCGCGCTGCAACAGGCGCATGCGCAAGGCTTTTCAACGGGCATGCAGTACGAAGTGATGATCGGGCCTGAGCCCAAGTGGTTTGAAGCATCGGTGGCGCCCAAGGCGTCGGCCGAAGCGCAGGCGCCGCGTTTTGTGTTTCTCTCGCGTGACATCACGGCGCGCCATCTGGCCGAGTCGGCCTTGCGTACTTCGACCGAGCTGTTGGAATTTTCACAGGCGGCTGCCAAGGTGGGGGGCTGGGAACTCACGCTCGCCACGGGCCATTTGTACTGGACCGCTGAAACCTACCGTATTCACGAAACCACACCGGCAGAGTTCAACCCGACGGTGGACGCTGCCGTTACCTACTATTTGCCCGAATCTCGCCGCACCATCACCGCAGCCTTGCAAGCTGCCATGGCGCATGGCCAGGGCTATGACCTGGAACTGGAAGCCCACACCACCAAGGGCCGCCTGATCAACGTGCGCACCACCTGCACGGTGGCGCTGGAGAACGGCAAACCGGCCAAGCTGACGGGCATCTTTCAGGACATCACCGCCATCAAACAAGCGCTCAAAGCGCAGAACGCGTCGAACGCGCAACTCAGGCTGCTGGAGAAAGCCGTCGCCAACCTCAACGACATCGTGCTGATCACAGAGGCCGAACCCTTTGACGAACCTGGCCACCGAATCGTCTTTGTCAACGACGCTTTTGTTCGCCGCACCGGCTACAGCCGCGAAGAGGTGATGGGCAGAACCCCGCGCATTTTGCAAGGGCCCAAAACCCAAGCTGCGGAATTGGCGCGCATTGGAACAGCGCTGCGGAAATGGGAGCCCGTGCGGGCGGAGTTGCTCAACTACACGAAGTCCGGTGGGGAGTACTGGCTGGAGTTGGACATCGTGCCGGTGGCAGACGACAGCGGCTCGTTCACCCATTGGGTGGCGGTGGAGCGCGACATCACCGAACGCAAGGCGAGCGAGATGGCGCTGCTGGCCACCAACCAGGAACTGGCCCGTTCCAACGCCGAGCTGGCCCAATTCGCCTCTGTCGCTTCGCATGACCTGCAAGAACCGTTGCGTGCGGTGAGCAGTTGCGTCCAGTTGCTGCAAAAGCGCTATGCCGGCCAGCTGGATGCACGCGCTGACGAATTCATCGCCCACGCCGTCGGTGGCAGCCTGCGCATGCAGACGCTGATCGACGACCTGCTGCTGCTGTCGCGCGTCAACGCGGCGCCGCGTGTGCACAGCGTCATCGACAGCGCCGCCGCGCTGAAGGCGGCTTGCGCGAACCTGGCCGAAGCGATCGCCCAGAGCAGCGCGCAGATCAGCCACGACGCCTTGCCGCGGGTTCAGGCTGACCCCGGGCAACTGGCGCAACTGCTGCAAAACCTGATCGGCAACGCGATCAAGTTCCGTGGCAAGCACGCCGCCGTGGTGCACGTGGCCGCGCGCCGCGACGGCGCCGACTGGGTGTTCTCGGTGGCCGACCAGGGCATCGGCATCGAGCCGCAATACTTCAGCCGCATCTTCGAACTCTTCAAGCGCCTGCACACCCGCGACGAATACCCCGGCACCGGCATCGGGCTGGCCATCTGCAGGAAGATCGTCGAGCGCCACGGCGGGCGCATCTGGGTTGAATCGGCACCGGGCCAGGGCGCGACGTTCTACTTCACGCTGCCGGCTGGCGAGTCGCCCTCGGGCATATCGCCATGAACGGGCAGATGTCGCGGCAGGTCCATCGCGTCATGCAGCACTCGAAGCACTTCGATCACCGCGGCGCCATCGGGCGCGCGAAAGATCACAACATGGCGACCCGTGCGGCGCTGCCGCGCGACATGCAGCGACCACAAATCGGGCCCGATGTCGCCGCGGCGGCGAGCGCCCGCGACGCCTGGGCCATTGATGAGCGCGGCCAGGGCTGCGTCGAGTGTCGCGGCATAGGTGCAGGCCTGGCGCAGGCCAAACTGCTGGGCCGTCCAGCGCACGATTTCGGCATAGTCGGTCTCGGCAGCCGCCGCCAGGCGAACGGCCCACCGCGCGACCGGTGCGTTCACCGGCGACGCTTGCCTGGGCCGGCGCCCGTGCCGGCGCCTGTGTCGGCCATGGCCAACTTCGCGACGGCCGCCAGATGCTGCCGCAGCACGGGTGCCGAGTCGAAATGCAGGAACCGGCCCTCGTCAACGTCGGCAATGCCCACACGTGCTGCGTCACGCAGTGCGCCCAGGCGCGCCTGTTCGTCGCTGTCGCGGCGCTCAACGAGCCGCAGGCCGTCACGCAGCACCTCGCTGGCGTTCTGGTACCGGCCGGTGGCGACGAGCTTGTCTACGAATTCAAGCTGGCGATCGGTGAGAACCACATTCTTCGTCGGCATCGCTAAACCCTCGATCAAAGTCTGGTGTTGGCACATTATGCCAATCCAGGGGTGTCGGCTCGCAGAAATCGTCAGGCGTATCGAGGCCTTCTGGTGCACGGCCGCCACGCTGCAGCAGTCCTGAGAGCCTGACCGGCATGCAGCCAATTTCGCCCCGGACCAGCCTGCGTGTGTTGCTGGTCGAAGACAACACCACCGACGCGCTGGTGGCTTGCGACGAGCTGGCGCATGCCATCGATGTCGCCTTCACCGTCGAGCAGGCCACACGCCTGCAGGCGGCGCTGGCGCTGCTGGCCGGGGCGTCCTTCGACGTCGTGCTGCTCGACCTGAGCCTGCCCGACTGCGACGGGCTCGACACCTTCTTGCAGCTGCGCGCTGCCGCGCCCGAGGTGCCCGTGGTGGTGCTGTCGCACCGGGTCGACGAAGCGCTGGCGCTGCAGGCCGTGCACGCCGGTGCGCAGGACTATCTGGTCAAGGGCGGCGCTGAAGGCCCGCTGGTGCGCGCCATCCGCTACGCTATCGAACGCGCCAGCGCGGCGCTGGCGCTGCGCAGCAGCCAGCTGCGCCTGGCGGGCGTGATCGACTCGGCGATGGACGCCATCATCAGCGTCGACGCGGGGCAGCGCATCGTGCTCTTCAACGCGGCGGCCGAGCGCATGTTCGGCTACGCGGCAGAGGAAGTGATGGGCCGGGGGCTGGAGCGTCTGCTGCCGCTGGCGTTCAGGGCCCGCCACCATGCCCAAGTGGCCAATTTCGGCGTGACCGGTGCATCGTCGCGCGCGATGGGCGCCTTGGCGCCGGTGAGCGCCCTGCGCGCCAACGGGGAAGAGTTTCCGATCGAGGCCTCGATCTCGAAGGTGAAGGTTGACGGGCAATTGCTGCTGACCGTGATCTTGCGCGACGTGACCGAACCGCGACGCGCCGCACAGCAGGTGCTCGACACCAGGGAATCACTGCGCGCCTTGCTGCGCCGACTGCAGCAATCGCAGGAAGATGAGCGCAGGCGCGTGGCGCGCGAGATTCACGACGAACTGGGCCAGTTGCTGACCGGGCTGAAGATGGACCTGCGCTGGCTCGAACGCAAGCTGTCAGAGCCCGGTCTGCCGCTGGCCATGAACGCCTTGCTCGACCGCACGGTGGCGGCCTCGGCGCTGAACGATCAGACGATGGCGACGGTGCAAAAGCTGGCGGTCGAGCTGCGCCCGGCGGCGCTCGACCAGCTCGGCTTGGCGGCGGCGCTGGCGCAGCGTGTGCGCCAGTTCCAGCAGCGCACGGGCGTGGCCTGCACCCTGCACGCGGACGAGTTGCTGCAGACGCTGCCGCCGGCCGTGACAAGCGAGCTGTACTACATCTGCCAGGAAGCGCTGACCAACGTGACGCGCCATGCCCAGGCCACGCAGGTCGCCGTGCGGTTGCGTGCCGTTGACGACGGCGTGCAGCTGGAGATCGAAGACGACGGCGTTGGCATCGACCCGGCGGCACTGGCCGCCCCACACTCACTCGGGCTGCTCGGCATGCAAGAGCGTGCACTGTCCTGCGACGGCAGTCTGACCCTGGCACCCGTGGCACCCCACGGCACCTGCGTGACGATGTGGGTGCCCAGGCTGGAAGCGGCACGCTGATGCGCATCCTGCTCGTTGACGACCACGAGATCGTGCGCCGCGGCTTGCGGCAGCTGTTGGCCGAGGCCTACCCCGATGCCGACATTCGCGAAGCCGCGCGTGTGCCGTCGGCGCGCGAGGCCTTGACGCACGAGGCCTGGAGCCTGGCGCTGCTGGACATCAACCTGCCCGACGGCAGCGGCCTGGATCTGCTGGCCCAGGCGCGCCAGCTGTGCCCGCAAACGCCGGTGCTGGTGCTCAGCGCCTACCCCGAGTCCGAATTCGCGGTGCGCGCGCTCAAGCTGGGTGCCGTCGGCTACCTGACCAAGACGAGCCTGGCCGACGAGCTGCTGCTGGCGGTGAAGCGCGTGTTGGCGGGCGGCAAGTACGTCAGCGCGGCGCTGGCCGAACAAATGGCCACCGAGCTGGGCCACCCCCGGCCCGAGTCACCCCACGATGCGCTGTCGCCGCGCGAACTTGAAGTGCTGCGCCAGGTGGCCCTTGGCAAGACGGTGCGGGCGATCGCCGCGAGCCTGCAATTGAGCGACAAGACCGTCGCCACCTACCGCGCCAGGTTGGCTGAAAAGATCGGCCTGTCCAGCAACGTGGAACTGGCGCGCTACGCCCTGCAGCACGGCCTGGTCGATTGAAGCGGCGCGTGTCGCAATCGGCTTCAACGCAGCACGGCAAGGCAACGCACCCGCCCTGTCGGTGAAATTACCGACAAGCGCCTGGCCGCAATGACGACAGCGCTGGCAGCTTGGCTGCCACGGGCACGAGGCGTGCAGCGGCCTAGAGTTTGAGCATGAACACCGCTGTACTGAATGAGCTTCCCCGGGTGCTGTTGGTCGAAGATTCTTTGCCCATTCGCCAGCGTTTGCACAGTCTGGTCACGGAATCGGGGCTGGCCCGGGTGGTGGCCGAAGCCAGCAGCGTGAAGGTGGCGTTGGCCGAGTTCGAGCGGATGGCGCCCGATGCCGTGGTGCTCGACCTGCAGCTCACCGACGGCACGGGCTACGCCTTGCTGGATGCCATCAAGCGCAGCCGGCCGTCATGCAAGGTCATCGTGATGACGAACTTTGCCGAGCCCGAGACGCGCGAACGCTGCCTGCAGCAGGGCGCCGACCACTTTCTGGAAAAGTCGACCGACTTCGAGCTTGTGCCGGCGCTGCTGGCAGGCCACGCCTGGCATCCTGTGGCGGCGCGGACCGCAGCTGTCGCAGCCACACCCCGTTCGCGCGTTCAACGACACGACGCCGAGCAGCACTATCGCCACGTGATGGAGTCGGTGGCGGCAGCCGTCTACACCTGCGACGCGCAAGGCCGCGTCACTTTCTACAACGCTGCGGCGGCCGAACTGTGGGGCCAGGAGCCGGTGATCGGCGAGGCGCGCTGGGGTGGCGCCTGGCGCAAATTTTTGCCCGACGGACAAACACTGCCGGTGGACCAGGGCCCGATGGCGCAGGCCGTTCGCAGTGGCCAGGCCAACCGGGGGCGTGAAGTCATCATCGAGCGACCCGACGGCACGCGGCGCCACGTGCTGACGCATCCGCAACCGCTGTTCGACGCTGCCGGCACGCTGACCGGCGCGGTCAACATGCTGGTCGACATCACGCCAATGCGTCTGGCCGAAGCGGCGCGCGAGCAGGCGCAGGAGGTGGCGCGCCAGGCGCTGGACGCGAGCCGCGACACGACCTGGCTGTGGGAGCGTGGAACCGGCACGCTGCGCTTCGACGCCGATCTGGCCAAGCTGCTGGGCGTTTCGGTCTCGGCAGCGCCAGCGCAGGACACGCAGAGCCTGGACTTTCTGCTTCGGCAGGTCCGGCAAGCCGACAGATCCCGAATCGCGATGTCCTTGGCACACGCCCCCGACAAGGCCGACAGCCTCTACGAGGACTTCGAGGTGGTCGACGGCGATGGTCAGCTACGCCACTTTGTTCTCAAGGGCGGCGCCATCACCTCGGGCTCGCCAGCGGCGACCTGGCTGGCGGGCACCTTGCGTGATGTCTCAAGCCGAGTGCGCACGCAGCAGGAACTGTCCCGTACCGCCGAGACGCTCGAGCGCATGTGCAACATTGCCCGCATCGGCGCCTGGGAGGCCGATATCGGCAGCGGGCGCATGCGGCTCAGCGCCGTGGCGCGCGAAATACACGGCATCAGCCCTGACGAACCCTTGCCGCTCTGGCTCGACTTTCGCGGCGCTTTTCAAGGTGATGCCGTGTTGCGCCTGCAAGCGGCAAAACGTCGATTGCTGGAGCACGGGGAGGGTTACGACCTCGTCCTCCCGATCAGCCTGATCGGAGGCGGCAACCGTTGGGTGCGTTCGGTCGTGTCACCGCACTTCGAGGATGGTGCGCTCATCCGTGTGGACGGCGCTGTCCAGGACGTCACCTCGCTCGTGGAAGCCCAGGCCCGCGT
>ENA-ORBV01000561-ORBV01000561.1-microbial-mat-metagenome-genome-assembly--contig:-NODE-561-length-85845-cov-10.938450_pt1 | contig 85845 bp, 52 predicted proteins | sample MGYA00237777_ERZ505514 | MGnify/ENA primary metagenome ERZ505514 (study PRJEB26160, sample SAMN06269048) | microbial mat metagenome | isolation source: Oligotrophic lake microbial mat | place...
GTGCGGGCGTGTGAATTTCGTTGATTCCCGGTCGGCGCGCTGGCTGTTTTTGGTTCGGCTGGCTGGTGTAGATCGTGCTCAGCGTGTGCGTTTTTGAGGCGGAAGCTTCGGCCTTGGAAGGTGATGATCTCGGCGTGGTGAAGGAACCGGTCGAGGATGGCGGAGTCGCTTGGAACGTCGCCGATGAGCTTGCCCCAATCTTCGAGTGATCGGTTGCCGGTCATGATGGTGCTTCGGGTTCTTGGCCACCTTCGAGCCAACAAACAGTCCGGTTCAGTTCATGGCATTCCGAGGTGGCTATTCGGCTGTCGGCTCTGGTTGCATGGCTGGGGTGATTCTGCTGTTCGTCAACGCCTTTTGGAAGTGAATGAGGCGATCCAAGCACCCCATCCAAGCCAAGACGCCGGTGGTCATGCTGCTCGTGTTGCTTCGTGGCCCACCTCAAACCCAACCTCCCGTCCAAGATCTGCCCCATCTGCAATCGGCCATTTGCTTGGCGGAAGAAATGGGCGAAGGTGTGGGAGCAGGTTCGATACTGCTCAGAGGCATGCAGAAAGAGGAAGCGACCACCATGAATCCTGAATCCGTTGACCGCCCACACTTCAAGGCCATGTACGACGGTCTTCCACCATGGGACATAGGCAGGCCGCAGCGGGCGTTCATCGAAGTTGTCGATCAGATTGCAGGTTCGATTCTTGATGCAGGGTGCGGCACGGGTGAGAACGCACTCTTCTTTGCCGGTCAGGGTCACAAGGTTACGGGCATCGACTTCTTGGCGGAACCGATCGAAATCGCAAAACAGAAGGCAGCCGGGTTGAGTGTGACGGCGAACTTCCTCGTCATGGACGCCCTGGCCCTCAAAGAGCTGCCGGAAGTCTTTGATTCAGTGATCGATTGCGGACTCTTCCATGTCTTCAGTCACGAAGATCGAAAACGCTATGTCGAAGGTCTAGCGTCGGTGCTCAAGCCTGGTGGTCGGCTGTTCTTGCTTTGCTTCAGCGACGAAGAGCCGAAGGGACAGGGACCACGGAGGATTTCGAAGCAGGAGATCGACCACGCCTTTGCTCAGGGCTGGATAGTCGAGTCTGTGTCGCCATCCCGTTATGAGGTCCGACCTGAATCAAAAGATATGGGCTTCAGCGAGGGCGGCCCAAAGGCATGGTTCGTGGTAGTGCGGAGGGCGGCATAGGATACGACTTCCCCATTGCCGACGAATTGGCTTGTCGGGGTCCTTTCGACATTGTCTTAACGATTTGTCCCGCCCCCACACCTGGACTATCCTTCATCGTGTAGTGGTCACTTACCCCCAATGAAAGAAGATCGATGGCTAAAGCGAAGGTCAACAGAAGCGAAGTAATCAGAAACATTCTCCAGGACATCGGAGCGGTGAGTAAGGATGCCCCGGCTGAGTGGGCCAAGACCGTCACCACGAAGCTTGGGAAGATGGGCATCAAGGTGTCTCCTCCAATGATCTATCAGGTACGCACCAAAGAGATGGTCAAAGCAGGGCTGGCGGTGAAATCCAAAAGGCCCAGAAAGACTGCTCCCAAGGCCAAGGCAGTTGGGAATAGCCACAAGCCACGGAATGGCGGCAACTACGATGTGCTGTTCGCCGTCAAGAAGCTGTCAGATCAGTTGGGCGGGCTAGACCAGTTGGATTCGGCGATCGAGGCTCTGAGGCAGCTCGCCAAATAGCCCCTCTCTCCTGACCCGCATTAACCCTTCCTGACCCTTCAACGAGTGCGAGGGCCAGGAAGGGTTTGTTGTTAGCCTTCGGCAACATGCTCGTCGGCGTGTGGAAGGACTCGCTCATCGTCCGAAGTGGTCCCGACAGCTACGACAACTACGACGATGCGTTGATGCAGGAGCATGTTTAGGAATTCAACATCACGGGAAAGCCAATGAAGGGCTGGGTCATGGTTGAGCCTGATGGCATTGAGAACGATGACCAACTGGCGGGATGGATCGAGCGGAGAAGTTCGTGGGGACGTTGGCGAAAAAGCGAAAAGGACCAGGTCAACCTCCCGCACCGCAATCTGTCTGCTCTTCCTTCTTCTTTCCTTGTCGATTGGTTGCTCGAAGCCCCTCCGCACAAAGAAGACTCCTGCTCCTGCCTCGATAAAGCCGCCGCCACGAATCGTTGAAATTCCTCCGCAAGCAACCAAGGCTGTCCCGCTACAACGCCACCACGACGAAAATCGCCTCTCCCTTCGAGTGGTCAGGATTTCCGATGGGGACACGCTCACGGGAATCGATGCGGGGAAGAGTCAGACCAAGATTCGGCTGGCGGGAATTGATGCACCTGAGAGCGATCAGCCATTCGGGCAAGCGTCGAAGCAGGCTCTCTCAGAAGAAGGTTTTGGGAAGGATGTCGTGGTGGTCGTGAAGGATATCGATCGTTACGGCAGGACGGTTGGCCACATCTTCGTCGATGGTCGTGACGTGAATCTCGAAATGCTGGAGGCGGGAATGGCCTGGCACTTACACGCACTACGACAAGAGCCCGGCATTCCATCAGGCAGAGCAGTCGGCACGAGCAGCCAAGAGAGGTTTGTGGGCTGAGAAGAATCCCGTGCCTCCTTGGGATTGGCGGAAGCAGGGGAAAGAAAGAAAAGGGAAGTGACACCATGGTCCGCTTTGGTTTCCGAGTACCTAGGCGATCCTCCCGGGAATGGTTGGGCGGTTGTGTGGGGATCGGAGGCCAAAGGATCGCCAATTTTTATTGTTTCGCTGGCAATAGCACGTGGGGGTTTGTGGAGGTGATTGGGGCAGTCGCTAGGAATCTTTCTTTCTGCCCTCGTTCATCAGCCGTTCCTTGGCGACACGACGGAGTTTCTTGATCGCGGCTTCTCGCTTCAGTGCTGCCGATTTGGACCACTGTGGCTCTGTGTGGACCAGGCGAACGGGAAGGCGGCTGCGGGTGTATCGAGACGCCTTGCCGGCAGAATGAGCCTTTAGCCGCTTCGTGAGGTTGTTCGTGATGCCCGTGTAGAGCGAGCCGTCATGGCAGCGAAGGATGTAGACGAGCCAGCGATTTGGCGGGGTCGTGGAAGGCATCAAGCGTGTTCGCCAGGCTCGTGTTGGTCCGGGCTAATTTTCGGTGGGTTGAACAGCGTCGCCAGAACAGCGAGGACTTCTGGCGGGAGGGCGTGGGTTCAGGCGGACGATCGCTACCGGCCTTGGTTTGGTCGGCAGTCAGGAGCGTCGGACCGGTGCCGCGACGAGCCGGTTGTCGCGACAACCGCACCCAAGGACAAATGGGGTTTTGCAGGGGATTGTGACGAATTAATTCGCGAGCGTTCCTAGGGCAAAAACCTCACAAACAACGGGGAAAACACTGTATTTTGCCTGTTTGTCTATGACTTTTATGAGTCCCCTGCTCTCACCGCTGAGCTACGGGCCCGCTGATGCACGATCGTAACGTGCCGGGCTGAGAACCCCATGCCTCGCGAATTCAGCGGCGGTCCTGGAGCTTCGCCAGCAAGCGAAGGATCTCGAGGTAGAGCCACACGAGGGTCACCATGAGGGCAAAGCCGCCGTACCACTCGAGGTACTTGGGCGCCCCACGCTCCGCCGCCTGCTCGATAAAATCGAAGTCGAGCACGAGATTGAGCGCGGCAATCGCGACCACGACCACGCTAAAACCGATGCCAATCATGCCGCTGCCGTGAAGCGACGCGAAGAGCGGGAACCCAAACATGCTGGCAACAAACATGACGAGGTAGAGCATCGCGATCCCGCCCGTGGCCGCCACGATGCCCAGCTTGAAGTTCTCCGTCGCCTTGATGAGCCCCGACTGATAGGCAGCGAGGAGGCAAAAGAGCGTGCCAAATGTGCCGCCTATCGCCTGGACCACGATGCCGGGATAGCGGGCCTCGAAGCCTGCCGAGATACCCCCTAGGAAGAACCCTTCGGCCACCGCGTAGACGGGAGCTAGGATCGGCGCCCACGTCTGCTTGAAGCAGATGACCATCGCTGTGATAAACCCGACGATCGCACCGCCAAAGACCCACGGTGCCACCGCGCCGATCCCCGCACTCGGATCGGCCTCGACAACCTGGAACGTTCGCGACCAGGTAAAGCACGCCGAGCCGAAAGCCAACACGAGAAGAAAGAAGGTTTTCTGAACCGTGCCGTTGATCGTCATGCGGTCGGTCGATGCCGTCGCCGCTTCCTGACGGTAAACGCCAAAGTTTTCAAACGTGTTGGTATTGAGCGCTGGGTTGCCCGTGCGCATGGGAAGTCTCCGTGGCGAGGACGGCAGGAGTTCAGCCGTGGCTTTGCAGCATACCAACGCTCCTGGGGGGCTGGAATGTCACCTCCCAGGGCATGGCAGTCGTGCACTTCGATCGATCAGTCACCCACAGCGGCTTCGGCACGGGCCGCGGGCTCGGGCGACACACGCTTGAGGAGCTTGAAGAGATCGCTGTTGGTCGTGAGCACCACGGTCGTGCTGCCGCCGAGCGTCGCGCGATAGGTTTCGAGTGTCTTCTGGAAGGCGTAGAACTCGGCGGCGGCAGGGCTTTCGCCGTAGGCTGCGGCGTAGACCTCCGAAGCTTTGGCATCGGCGTCGCCGCGGATCTCCTGCACCTTGCGGTACGCCTCCGACTGGATCCGCTCGAGATCCCGCTGCTTGCGGCCCTCGATCTTGGCAGCCTCGCCGGCCCCTTCGGACCGGAAACGCTCCGCAATCTGAATCCGCTCCGACATCATCCGGTCGTAGATCTTGCCAATCACACCCTTTTTATAGTTGACCCGCTTGATGCGGACATCGAGCAGCTCGATGCCCCAGATACCCATTTTTGGTGCCGCCGCCTCGAGGATTTTTCGCTCGAGCTGGCGACGACCAAACTGGATTCGTGGCAGCGTGCCAACGAGCCCCTCGACATCGCCAAGGGTCTCGTCTCGCTCGGCGGTGCGGTCCTTGTCGGAGCGGATGAGCTCGATGAGGTCGTGGCGAGCCACGACGTTTCGGGTCTCGCTGCCGAGGATGTCGTCGATCCGCGAGATGGCACTCCGCTCGTCGCGCAGGCTCTGGAGATAGACCAGCGGATCGACGATCCGCCAGCGGGCGAACGTGTCGACCACCACGTAGAGCTTGTCACGGGTGGTCATCTCGACCGGGCTCCCGTCCCAGGCCAAGGTCCGTTTATCGAATCGGTTGGCCGCCTGCACGAACGGGATCTTGAAGTGCAGCCCTGGCCCGGCACCGCTCGGATCCTTGTTGGAGTTGATCGGCTCGCCAACCGGTCGGCCAAATTGCGTGATGACCACCTGCTCGGTCTGGTCCACCGTATAGGCACATCCGAAGATCACGATGCCCGCCAGGATGATGCCCGCCGCACCGAGCGGCGAGACGAGCACGTCGGAGAGCCTTCGCATGAACCTGAGCAGGGGATGGTTGATGGGCAGCGGGCTCATGGTGCGGTCCTTGTTCGGCCCACGGCAGGCCCGCCGAGATTCAAAAGAGGCAGAAGCTGCTTGGCCTCTTCGTCAAGCACGATCGTGCCCCCGAGCCGAGGCAGCAACTCCGCCATCGTCTCGAGGTAGAGCCTTTGTCGCGTCACCTCGGGCGCCTTCTCGTACTGCTCGAGCAAGGCCACGAAGCGGGCAACATCTCCCTGGGCTTCGTTCACTCGGCGGATGGCGTAGCCTTCGGCTTCGCTCAGCATTTTTTGCGCCTCGCCGCTGGCCCGAGGCACAACCTTGTTGTATTCACCGTTGGCCCTGTTGATCATCTCCTCACGCTCCTGCTGGGCGCGGTTGACCTCATCGAACGAGGCCTGCACGGGCGACGGCGGCTGCACGCTCTTGAGCTGCACATGCTGCACTCGCAGCCCCATGCGGAGGTCGTCCGCGAGCGTGGTGAGCCTGGCGATCGTCTCGCTCTCGATACCCTGACGGCCGATCGTGAGCACTTCATCGACGGTGCGATCCCCCACCACCTCGCGCATCACGCTTTCGGAAAGCGCCCGCAGCGTGGGGCCAGGATCGCGAAGGTTGAAGAGAAACGCCTGCGGGTCGCTGATCTCGTACTGCACGACCCACTCCACATGGGCGGCGTTGAGATCTCCCGTCACCATGTCACTCTCGCGGGCAGGATCATCGGCGAACTGATCGGGATTGGTGGCATAGGGCGTACCGAACCCGAACTCCATCTTGAGCTGCCGCTTGACGGGCACGATCGTGACGGTGTCGATGCCGAAGGGAAGCTTGAACCGCAGGCCAGGCCCGACGGTGCCGACATACCTGCCGAAGCGCTGGATCACCCCCACGCTCTCGGTGCCGACCGTATAGACACCGCGAGCCAGGCCGAAAGCCAGGAGCACCACCACGGCAGCCGCCACGAGCCAGCGGGGATTGACACCGGGGCCGGTGGGCGATGATGGGCGGCGGGGCATGCTCACGCGGGTCTCGGCTGAAAAGGAGCGGGGCGAGTCGGGTTCGTCACCGAGACCATTCATAGTTCGCCGACGGCCGCGTGTCGAATCGATGGCCCGGTGGATTGCAGCCGAGCGAACGGCGTGCGACACTCGGCGGCCTGCCACCCCCACGGCCCGCCGTATTCACGGGAGAATCCGAATGATCCGTCCAATCCCACTCCTCGTGCTGGTCTTTGCCCTGATATTTTCATCGCCAACGGGCGTCTGGGGTGACGATCCGTGGGTTTCGCTGGCCGGGGCCCAGGGGCCCGGGAAATCAAAACACGTCGTGCTCATCAGTGGCGACGAGGAGTACCGCAGCGAAGAGGCCCTCACGCAGCTCGCCAAGATCCTCGCGACGCATCACGGGTTTGATTGCACGGTCCTCTACGCGATCGATCCCGACACGGGCGCGATCAGTCCCAATGTCACGACCAACATCCCCGGCCTCGAGGCGCTGCGAAAGGCCGATCTCATGGTGATCGCGACGCGGTTTCGGAATCTGCCGGACGAGCAGATGAAGGAAATCGACGACTACCTGCGGGCCGGCAAGCCTGTCGTCGGCCTGCGAACGGCAACCCATGGCTTCAACATCCCGAAGGATCGCGCCTACGCCCACTACGGCAACAACTACAAGGGCGAGAAGAAGGAATGGGCCGATGGGTTTGGCCGGCTCGTCCTCGGCGAGAAGTGGATCAGCCATCACGGTCACCACGGCGCGGAGAGCACCCGGGGCCTTGTGGCGCCGGGCGCCGAGAAGCATCCGATCCTTCGCGGGATCGCCGATGGCGACATCTGGGGGCCGACCGACGTCTACGGCGTTCGCCTCCCGCTACCGGGCGACTCATCGCCGCTTGTGCTGGGACAGGTGCTTGCCGGCATGACGCTCGACTCGCCGCCGGTGGAGGGCGAGAAGAACGACCCCATGATGCCGGTCGCTTGGACGAAGACGTATTCCATCGATGGTGGCCCGAGTGGACGCGTCTTCACGACCACGATGGGCTCGTCCACCGATATGGCCTCCCAGGGAATGCGTCGGCTGCTCGTCAATGGCTGCTACTGGGCGGCAGGCCTCGATGGCACGATCCCTGAGAAGTCGTGCGTCGATGTGGTGGGCACGTTCGAGCCGATGCCCTTTGGGTTCAATAAGGCCAAGCAGGGTGTGAAGCCGTCAGACCTGAAATAGCACGCAGAATCGGCCCCTTGAGACAGGTGGGCCGCGCGCTATCGCTTGGTGATCAGGCGGGCGAACGCGGTGGTGGCCGCGAACCGGAAGGCTCCCGGGTGGAAAATTTCCGCGAGCACTTCGAGCGAATCCACAAGCCGCGGGCCGGGGCGGTTCAGCAGATGGTGTCCGTCCATCGCCCAGAGATGACCTTCGCGCGTGGCTCGCAGCGTCGCCAGGTGTTGCCAGACGGCATCGGTCGCAGCCTCCGTGACGATCCGCTCGAGCGTGAAGCCACACGGCGAGAGGATCACGACGTCGGGGTCGGCCGCGGCAACCGCTGGCCAGTCGATCCAGTGTGAGTGGTGTCCTGCGTGGCCAAAGCGATCGTCGCCACCCGCGAGCTTCACGAGCTCAGGCACCCAGTTACCCGCCGCCATCGGTGGGTCGAGCCATTCGATGACCACCACGCGAGGCCGCGGGGCTTGTGTTGCCCGGACGATAGTCTTGACGCGGCAGGCAACCGAGTCGCAGCGGGCTTGAAGCCGGGCGACCAGTTCGCGGGCCTTGGCGACGGTGCCGGTGGCCTGGCCTACGGTGAGGATGTCGTGCCAGAGACCGGCAAGCGATGTCGCCCCGAGCGGAACGACCCGGGTCGTGCCGCCAGCCCGCCGCACGGCCTCGGCGACGTCGTCGCCTGAGATCGCGCAGACATCGCAGGTGGCCTGCGAGAGGATGACGTCGGGCCCGAGCGATGAGAGCGCTTCGATGTCGAGGGCAAAGATCGCGTTTGACGTGCCGGGTGACTGGGTCACGGCACGCCCCACAGCCTCGTGAATGTCGTGGCTGCTCGCGGCCGGGTCGATGCGGGGCTGCGTGAGCGGCGGCAGCGCCTCAACGCCAAGGGGCCAGTCACACTCGTGCGAACGTCCAACGAGGCAGTCGCCCCGCCCGAGAGCCCAGGCGATCTCCGTGGCGGCGGGAAGGAGCGAGACGATGCGAGGCAGCGGAAGCGACATGTGGCGTATTGTGCCGCGTGGCAGCGCCTATAACCAGCGCTTCGCGGCATCGAACTCATTCGTGAGCTGTCGGATGGCATCTCGATACTCGTGGGTGAGCATCTCGCGAATGGAGTCTGGCATCGGCAGCTTGGCTCCGCCGTGGATCACTTTGGCGTATGGAAACAAGCTCCAATCCACATCGGCGGAAACTCCCAGATGGCGAAAGACGCGGGCGAGCAGCTCCCGCGGGCGCTCCGAAACGTCTTCATAGAAGGCAATGAGAAACCGATCGTCGGGATAGAACTCCCTCCACCGCGCGAGGGTGGCGAGGTAGTCATTTCGGTCCGTCGTGCGTCGGTCGTGGAGAAACGCGACCAGGTCGTCGAAGGGCACGTCGTCGAAGGACCGGCCTTGGCCTTGGCCTGACCTGGGCCCAGGCCCACGTGCGCTGGCGTGCTTTGCCTGGCCCGCAGGGTGCCAGGCACGACCGCGTGCCGAGTCTACCCTCGCTCGAGTCCCCGATCCGGCCCGCGGATCTGCGTGATTTTTCAGAGTGCCGTCATAGCCACCGCAGTCGGCAAAAACGGAAGTGAGGGGCGGGATCGATCTGCTTTTCGGGGAGTGTCGGAGTGAGGTTTCCCGGTGTGAAAAGGCCCTTGAAAGGGTGAGGCTTGCCGGCTTTTTCAGCCTGGTTTCTGCGGCATTCTCGTGATTGCCATGGCCGCATACCGATTCGTTGTCTTGCATTTTCCCGGATGATAGGCTCTCCCGGTACTTTATTGTTTGGGCCATCCTGGCACATCCGATCACAAAACAGCAGTGTCGGATGCCAGGCTCGGGCCCGGCAACGTGACGTGGGCAGGTGTGGGTGGGTAGGCGTTCGGAAACTCTGGCTAGGGACTCAGCATGTTCTCATCGTGGACAACGTCCATTCAGCGACTCTTCGACAAGCAGGGCCGTCGGGCCCGCCGCGCGCGGCGCGGCTATCGAGGCGACGGCCATCAGATCGAGCAGCTCGAGCCGCGGCAGGTCATGGCCTTCGACCTCGTGGCAGCGTTCGCGGAAAGCACGACGCCGTTCTATGTCACCGGCGTGAATGCCGGTGCTGTCGAGCTCAACGACGCTCCCCAGCAGATCACGCTCAAGTTCGGTCCTGGCGTGAAGATCGATCCCGCCACGCTCGGCGGCATTTCGATTGTGCGCAGCGGTGGCATCAACGATCTGTTTGGCAACGGCAACGACGTGGCGATCATTCCGGGCAGCATCCAGGTGGATGATGCGCCGAACCAAAACCAGGTGATCATCCGCTTTGCCGAGACGCTTCTAAACGATCGGTACGGCATCGTGGTGAGCAGCTCGCTGGGCTCGGTCGCCAATGCCAACGGCTCGGCCACTCCCGTGAACATCGACCTCCGCCTTGATCTCGGCGCGTTCGTGACCGCCGTGGTGCCGCAGCCGGTCACCCGCGTCGGTTTGGCCCTCACGCAGTCGCGGACCACGATCGACGTCTACTTCAATCAAGAGGATCCGCTCCTTCCGGCTTCGGTCACCAACGCTGCCTTCTACCGGCTCATCGAGGTGAATGGCGCCGGGAATGATGTGGGAGCGCCCATTGTTCCCGTAGGCGTTTCGTACGACGCCGCCACGGGCAGGGCGGTCCTCTCCTTCGCGGCTAACATCCCTGGCGGCACGACGTTTCGACTCGAGATCGGTGCTTCGGCACCGAGTGCATCCTCGAGCGTGAACGAGCTCGGCGACGCCAACTCAAGCTTCTCGACGGCACGAAATCTTGGCCCGATCGCCGGCGGCAGTGTGCTCGTGTCGGGGGCCATCGATGTCCGTCCGACGATCGCGACACCTGCGGGTGCTCTTAATTTCCTCACGCAGCCCGGCACGCTCGATGAGCCAGGGCATCGCCACAATCCCTTTGTTGACAGCGGTGAACACGGCCTTGAGTTTGCCACGATCGATCCGGCTACGGGCATCCAGACGGTTTTCTACAACTTCCGCGCCGACTACGGTGTCGTGAACGGCAATCCAGTCCAGAACACGATCACGGAAACCCAGAAGCAGCGGGCCCGCGAGGTCTTTGAGCTCTACAGCCTCTACCTCGGCGTGCGCTTCGTCGAGACGCCGAACAGCGGCATCACGGTCGTGACGGGCGACATGCGGGCGTTGGACCCATCGGTCGGAATTGGGCCGGCTGGGCTTGCTGGCACGTTTGGATCCGGTCCGGCAGCAGGGCAACCTGGCGCGATCATGGACTCCACCGACAATTGGGGTTCGAGCGAGTATGGCGGCTCGTGGTTCCGTGTCGCGATGCACGAGATCGGCCATACACTGGGTCTTGATCACTCGTACGATCTCCCGTCGATCATGGGCGCCAACCTGACGGCCCTGCTTGGACCCATCGAGCCTGTGTTCCCGGGCGATTACGACATCGTTCACGCCAAGCAGCTCTACGCTCCCAGTGGAACCGACATCGACCTCTACAAGCTCACGCTCGCCGAGGTAGGGCGGCTGACCGCGGAAACGATCGTGGCCCGTCCGGGATCGACCGTCACCAGTCTCGTGGACACGGTCCTCACGCTCTATCGAGAAGACGCCGGCGTGCGGACGCTCATCGCCCGCAACGACAACTACATCGGCCGCGATTCGTTCCTCGATCTCGACCTGTCAGCGGGCACCTACTACATCGCGGTCACGGCTTTTGGAAACACGGCGTTCGATCCGGAGGTGGCCGATTCCGGGTACGGTGGCCAGAGTGAAGGGCCGTATGACCTCAAGGTCGCGTTCGTGCCTCGGGCGACGATTCTCAACACAGTCGTCGATCTGGCGGGCAAGCCCATCGACGGCGACCGCGACGGCCAGATCGGCGGTGCCTTCAAGTTTTGGTTCAAGACCGCGTCATTGCCGAACACGGTGTTCGTCGACAAGGCTGCGGCTGCCGGTGGGAACGGCTCGATCGCCACTCCATACAACACCATCAAGGCCGCGATCGACAACGTCGGAAGCCGAAAGATCATCCGGATCGTCGGCAATGCCACGAACACGCCCTACCTGATCGGTACCACTCTCGCGGTGAATCCCCTTCCCCTGGTGGATGGCGCGTCTTTCCAGGTGCCGCAGGGCGTCACCGTGATGATTGACGCCGGCGCGATCCTCAAGTTCCGCGGGACGAACCTCGACGTCGGATCCTCGTCGGAGCTCGTCGATCGTGCGGGCGCCTCGCTTCAGGTACTCGGAACACCCACGTCTAGGGTGATCTTCACGTCATATCATGATGACGTTTTTGGCGGGGATTCCGACGGTTTCGGGCCGGCCCCTGCGGGCGGTCAGTGGGGCGGCATTACGTTCCGCGAAGACTCCGACGCTGCGTCAAAAAAAGCCTTTGTGAACTCGGTCCATCAGGCGACCTTTCGCTATGGCGGTGGGCAGGTCGCTATTGACGGACAGAATGTTTCCTTGTCACCGATTCAACTCGAATCCACTCGGCCCACGATTGCGTTCAACCGGATTACGGGCAGTGCTGGGGCCGCGATCTCTGCCACGCCCAACGCTTTCGAAGACTCGAACGGCCGCGTCGGCCCGGAGATCAAGGGCAACAGAGTTTGGAATAACTCGATCAATGGCCTGTTCTTGAAGATCGCCACCGCGCCAGGAAAGCCACTCGAGACGCTCGACGTGGCGGCCCGATTCAAGAGCACCGACATCGTGTACGTACTCCAGGAAAACCTGGTTATTTCTGGCGGTGCCGGAGGGTACGTGTCTGACGGCGTTGATACGTTCGCCCGCGCGAGCGGTCGGCTTCATATCGATCCGGGTGTCGTCGTGAAACTTCAGGGCGCTCGAATCGAGCTCGAGCGAGGCATCAGCCAGCTCATCGCCGAGGGCACGCCCGGCAATCGGATCGTCTTCACGAGCCTCGCCGATGCCCGGTTCGGTGCCGGCAGCACGTTCGATACCAACGGTGCGCAGCCGAATACCTCCGCGGCGGGCAACTGGGCCGGCATTATTGTGAATGCCGGCGCCTCGGCGAGCATCGACAATGCCTATATCGGCTACGGTGGCGGCGAGACGCCGATCGAAGGCTTCTTCGACTTCTTCAACGTCATCGAAGTCCATCAGGGGATTTTCCGGATCGCCAACAGTCGTCTCGAGAACAACGCCGCCGGCCGCGCAGACACCGACCGTTCCGGCCGCGGAACCAACGCTGAGGCGACGATCTTCGTCCGTGGCTCGCAGCCGATCATCGTCAACAACGACTTCCGGTCGAATGCTGGTGCCGTCATCAGTGTCAATGCCAACGCCCTGTCGGCGGTGAACCGGCCAGATGTCGGTCGGATGACTGGCTCGATCGACCGCTTCACACAATACGACACGAATGTCGGCCTCCTCGCGGCCGAAAACGAAATTTCGTACTCGCCCGCTAGTATCCCGGGCGGTGCATCGGCGATCGCCGGCATGGTGGTTCGGGGTGAGGAGATCACGGTCGAGAGCATCTGGGACGACACCGACATAGTCCACGTGCTTCAGAGCGAGATCATCGTCGGCAACTTCCACACCGCGACGGGGCTTCGTCTCCAGAGCCGTCCCGATTCGAGTCTGGTCGTAAAGCTGCTTGGGAGTTCGGCTGGATTCACCGCGACGGGCACGCCGCTCGACATCAGCGATCGTATCGGCGGCACGGTCCAAATCATCGGTCAGCCCGGCTATCCGGTCGTACTGACATCGCTGCGTGACGATACCGTCGGCGCGGGCGTCGATGCGGTCGGCATGATTGTCAAAGACACGAACGTTGACGGCTCATCGACGATGGCGGCTCCGGGTGACTGGCGAAGCCTTAAGTTCCTCCCCTATGCCAATGACCGAAATGTTTCCGTGGTACTCGAGTCGGAGAAGGCCTACACAAGTGGCGTCGGCACCAACAACGCGCCGTTGACCGCCCAGTCCCTCGGGGTGCTGGCCCCCAACTTCGCGACCGGTGGCAACACGACCGAATCGGCCCAGGAGAAGTCGGGCGACGAATACCGCCGGCTGGGTTTTGAGGTGCATGGCACCATCTCGCCCGACACGCCGTCGGACGTCGATGTCTACCGGTTCACGGGCACTGCTGGCTCGGAGGTCTGGATCGACATCGACAAGACGTCGTCGGTGCTCGACACGGTCGTCGAACTCTTGAACGCGTCGGGGACCGTGGTCGCCCGATCGGCCGACAGTCAGCTCAATGGAACCCTCGTGGGTTCGGCGCTCTCGCTCCAGAAAGATGCCTACCGTGGCGTTGATTTCTATTCCCAGAACTCGCGGGATGCCGGATTCCGGGTTATTCTGCCAGGCACCGTTGGAACCCAGCAGCAGTATTTCATCCGTGTTCGCAGCCAGCCGAAGTACGAGCCCGTCTCGACCGGCATCGACAATGGCAGCGTGACGGCGACGACGCCGGGCGGCTACGCAACCGGTCTGGCGAATGGCACTCCAGGTGCCACGAGCGGCAGCTACGAGCTTCGCGTTCGACTCCGCCAGCAGGACGAGAAGCCTGGTTCGACCGTCCGATACGCCGACATCCGGTATCCGACGATCGGCATCGATGCCCAGGGGCTGCCAGGTCGCTCGAACCTCGTCGGTGAGACGGGCGAAAACCCGATCGACGATAACAACACGTTTGGCACGGCCCAGCAGATCGGCAACCTGCTCCAGACCGACCAGGCAACGATCAGTGTGGCCGGCAGGGTCAGCGCCCATACCGATACCGATTGGTACGCCTTCACGCTCGACTATGACAAGGTGCAAAAGTACGCTCCCGACTTCAGTTGGGAGACGATGTTCGACCTCGACTACGGTGACGGTTTCCGCGGCGATCTGACGATCTCCGTGTTCAACTCTGCGGGCAATCTCCTCTACATCGGTAGTGACTCGAATGTCGCTGATGACCAGCCCAGCGTAGGGCAGGGGATCGACTTCGACGACCTCACGCGAGGCTCGGCCGGAAGGCTCGATGCCTTCATCGGCCAGGTCCACCTCCCTGCCGGCATGGTGGGCTCGGTAACCGAACAGTACTACGTTGCCGTGTCGTCGAACGAGTGGCTTCCGACCGCGATTCAGGCCTTGTTCAGCGACAGTGCGTCGAACACGTCGGTTCGACTCGAGCCGATCGAGTCGCTCACGCGGGTCGTGGATGGCGTTCTCGGGAATCAAGTCACGCCGTTCACCCTGTCGGATGTCGTGCTCTTCGTGACCAACGGAAGGAACCTCCAAAGGGTCGACCCACTGAACGGTGGTGTCCAGGCCACGATCGTCAACGACTACGGCATTAACCGAGACATCGGCGACCTCCTGATGCGGTCAGACGGGAACCTGTATTCGTACGCCGGACTGTCGCCAACACCGCCGTTTTCCAACACGGCAGGACGGCTTGAGAGCATCGATGCCGGCACCGGCACCCGCACGACGGTCGGCTTGGACAATCTGCCGGATGTCGCGCCGAACGTGGATGTCACGAATGCGGTATTGACAAGCATTCAGTTGAACGCGACGACCATTCGCTGGCAGTTCCCCAACACGCTGATCGAGCCTGCGTCGGTCCTCGGCTTGGTCTCAATTCAGGGGACGGTTCTGCCGTTGTTAGGAACCGAGCGTTTTGTGTACACGACCGATTTTGCGGGCACTATGACGTTTACCCCGCTCGATCCAGCGACCGGGCTTGCGACTCCGGTTTCGGGGACCGTGAATTTTGCCACTGGCGCGATGACGATCGTCTGGTCAGGTCCCGTCGCGGTCACCGAAATCACGATGACCAATGTGAACTACAGCTACGACCCCAATCTTCCCGAAGCCGTGACAACCAACACGGTTGATGCCTTGGCCTGGAGGCGGGCGGGAGTGGGCGTCTACGACAGTCTCATGTATTCGGTACGGGACGGCAGTGCTTCCAGACTCTATCTGGCGAATCCTGGCACGGCCTCGGCCGTTGCAGCGGCTCCGAACGCTTGGGGATTCAAGGGATATCTTCGCGACGGTGCCAACCCCGCGACCGATTCGATCGGGATCGTGGGGGGCATGACCTGGGGAAATGATGGCACCTTGTACGGCGTCGACGATGTCGGGAATTTCTTCTCGATCAATTCCGGCACGGGGTTTGCCACGGTCATCGCGACCATCCCCGGAGCTTCTTTTCAGGGGCTCGCGGTCGGTCCGCAGAACGTCAATGGCGGTGCGTACGCGGACCTGCTTTTTGCCGTCGACGCAACAGGCACGCTCCGAGCGTTGGACACACTGGGTGCATTGCAAAACATTTTTGCAGGCGGCGCCAACTCGATCGGCACCGGCGTCACCGCGGCAAAGGGACTTGCCTTCTCGCCCCTCGATATCAGTCTCTGGCATGGCAATGCATCGAGCATGTACTTCGGATTCGAGGAGCAGATCAATGGGCAGGCCGGAGTCATTTCGCCGACATGGCAGCAGGATTTGAGCAGTAATCCTGCCATCGGCAATAATTACAACCTGCCCGGCGGCGCCTATGGCACGTTCGACACCAACTCGTTCAGCCTGGTGGGCTACGTTGCCGCCGATAAGCCGACGCTGTACTTCGACTACCAGTTGGGGTCCGGAGCCGGCGACGCCGCGATCGTGTCCATATCAATCGATGGTGGCACGAGTTGGGCATCTCTCGGCGCTCCGCTCTACCAAACGGCGACAACGCGGCAGGCACGGGTCGACATGGGTGCCTATGCCGGGGAGGCCGACATCCGCCTTCAGGTCACGTTCACGACCGGTAGCTTGGCGAGCGTGCCACGCGGCGTAGACAACGATCACTTCGGCTTCCGGATCGGTAATTTCATCGTCGGGTCTGCGGAGCGCGGCGAGCAGGTCTTCGGGGCCACGCCGGGCCACACCGACTTCTTCGACCCGTACGGCCCGATCAACAATGGGGGGCAGATTCTCCAGGGTGAGTACCAACTTGAAATCCGTCGTGGCACGAAGTACACCGTGCCTGCGGGGCTGCCGCCGTATTACGCCATCGATCAGGTCTTTGACACCAACGATCGGCACGTTGGGTCGACCTCCGGGGGTGCGCTATTCGGCGACGACAACACGCTCCGGCAGCAGGGGCAGTTCATCGTCGAGAGCAATCTCATCTCCGATGCGTCCCAGTACGGGATCAGCATCACTGCCGGAGCTCGGGATGAAGCCAGCAACGTCCCGCACCCTGGGGTGGTTCGCAATCTCCCTGTCCTCAACAGTGGTCGACTTGTGCCGGGCGCGGCGGTCATCAACAACGTGGTGGCCTCGAGCGGCATCGCCGCGATTCTCGTAAGTGGTGACCCGAACACGGGCAATGTGCCTCTCGGGGCCGTGCCGTTTGCGCGGATTGTCAACAACACGATCTACGGCGGGGAAACGCAGAACGGCATCGGCGTGCAGGTCACTCAGAATGCCGGCCCGACGATTATCAACAATCTCTTTGCCAACCTCGCCACCGGTGTCTCGGTCGATGGAACCTCGCGGTTCGACAATCTCGCCCGGCAGCGGACGGTGGTTGGCGCATCGGCCTACTGGAACACGGCAACCGAGGTTTCGGGCGTGAGCCAAAACCTTCGGATTCCGCTCACGAGCAATCCGTTCGTGAACGCTGCGGCCAGGAACTTCTACCTCGTTTCCGGTTCGCAGGCGATCGACAGTTCGCTCGACTCGCTTCAGGACCGCGAGGAGTTCCGTGTCGTCAACGCGAGCGTCGGCATCAATGGAAATACGTTGACGACGCCCGACGGCGCGTCCCCAATCGTTTCGCCCACGCTCGACCTCTACGGTCAATTGCGGGCGGATGATCCGAGCCAGGCCACCTTCCCTGGCTTCGGCACCAACGTGTTCAAGGACATCGGCGCGATTGATCGCGTCGATAGGACGCAGCCTTCGGCATTCCTGGCTGTACCGCTCGATGGCGGCCCGTTGGACCTTGATGGCAGGACCGATATCGTCATCCTCCGGCTGGCGGCAGCTCGGGGCGTGACGCGATTCGAGATCCAGCTTTCGGATAACGGCGTGGGCATCGACCAATCGACGGTGACATCGGCGGCGTTCCTCGTTCAGCGAAACGGCGTCGTGCTCGTCGATGGTGTTGACTACGTTTTCCGCTATCTCGAGACGACCAACCGCGTGGTGTTCGAGTCGGCATCCGTGTTCACGCTCGGCGGGTATGTGATTACCGCGACGAGCCGCCAGAGCGCTCCCGGCGTCACGGGCCAGCTCACCGATCTGGCCAACAACCGACTTCTTGCCAACCGGCCGGGCGGCACGACGATCTTCAATATCAACCTCCAGGATGTGCCGGGAGCGCCCACCGGCGTCACGGGCCTGCCACTCGAAGAGGCCGTGGCTCTGACGTGGGTCGCGCCGGCATCGACGGGATCGTCGGCGATCACGGACTACGTGATCCAGTACACGTCAAACAATGGGGTGACATGGACGACCTTCCCGCATGCCGCCTCGACGGCCACGTCGATCACCGTGACGGGTCTCGTCAACGGGACCGGCTACCGGTTCCGCGTGGCGGCGGTCAACACTGTCGGCCAGGGTGAATACTCGCTGCCGTCGGGCGTGATCACTCCGAACGCCCTGCCACCGGCGGCGCCGACGAATGTGGTAGCGGTCGGGGGAGAGGCGTCGGCGGTGGTGTCGTGGCAGGCCCCGACGAACATCGGGACAGCTCCGCTAACTGACTACAGCATCCAGTACTCGTCGAACGGCGGCGTGACTTGGACGACGTTCCCGGATGCCGTGTCCACCGCGACCTCGGCGACGGTGACTGGCCTCACGGATGGGACCTCGTATATCTTCCGCGTTGCGGCATGGAACAAGAACGGCGCGAGCCCGTGGTCTGCACCGTCGGCTCCAGTCACTCCCAATACCCTTCCGCCGGCAGCCCCCACGAACGTGGTCGCTGTCCGCGGAAATACTCTGGTGAACGTGACATGGTTGGCTCCGACAAACGTCGGGACCTCGCCACTCACCGACTACACGATCCAGTTCTCGTCGAACGGCGGCGTGACTTGGACGACGTTCCCGGATGCCGTGTCCACCGGAACATCCACAACGGTGACCGGCCTTACGAATGGGACCTCCTATATCTTCCGTATTGCGGCATTGAATAAGAACGGCGCGAGCCCATGGTCGGCACCGTCGGCGCCCGTGATACCAGCGGGCCCCGCTTTCCCGCCCGCGATCACCTCGCTCACGGCGGGCAACTTGGTTCTCAACGTGGCGTGGACCACGCCGAATGGCAACGGGCTCCCGATCACCGGGTACGTCGTTCAGTACCAAACGGGTGTTTCCACGGTGCAGCTCAATGTGGGTGTCGTGAACGCTCTCGCAATCAATGCGGTCGTCAACGGCCTGCCATATACCGTCCGCGTGGCGGCCGTGACAGGGGTTGGCACTGGCAGCTTCTCGGCGTGGGCGGGTCCCGTCACGCCGCTTGGGCCTGCCGCGGCGCCCACAGGGGTGACCCTGCTGGCTCGGAATACAGCGGTCGACGTGTCGTGGATCGCTCCGACGAATACGGGCGGTGCCCCGATCACCGACTACATCGTTCGTTTCCGGCTCTCGACGTCGGTCGTCTGGAGCTCGGTGACCGTCGGCTCAGCGGCGACAGCTCGGCAGGTGACGGGCCTGATCAATGGCTCGGCCTACGTCTTCCAGGTGGCTGCGGTTACGAGCTTCGGCACCGGGGCGTTCTCGGCGATCGTCGGCCCGGTTACCCCGCGACCGCTCGCTTCAGCACCGACCCGATTGACGGGAACGAGGGTGAGTCCGGGCGTGGTGTCGCTCGTCTGGACGGCTCCCACGAGCACCGGCGGCCTGCCAATCAGCGATTACGTGATCCAGTATTCGACGAATAACGGTACGACTTGGATCACGGTGGCCGATGGCGTGTCGACCGTGGCTCGCTCGACCGTCTCAGTCCCGACGGGAGCGAGCTACGTCTTCCGCGTGGCGGCGATCACCGGGGGCGTGGTCGGCAACTGGTCGTTGAAGTCGCTGCCCGTGTCAGCGTAGTGCTGGTGCGGTTGGCCTGTGACGGGCTGGGTGCGTGAGGGGCTGGCTCTACCAGCGGCCCTCGAGGCCGAGCGTGACCGCTTGGACCAGTACGCCGCCGTTGGCGGTGATGGTGCCCGACGTCGGCTCGACACCACCTGCCGGCTGAGTGAGCACCTGGCCGCTGAGCTGCTGCGTCGGCTGCACGATGCCCGAGATCCACCAGCCGGAATAGCCGACGCGGATGTCGAGCCAGCTGGTCACGGGGACAACACCCGTGATGCCGACTTCCCCGACGAACGCGGCGCTCACCGGTGATTGGCCGACGGTCACCGACTGCGACAGAAGCGGGCCTGTGGCATCCGACTGATAGAGCGAGGTCTGGGTGGCGTTGTTGTAGTACGCGCCAGCCTTGACGACCGAGTCGAACCGCATCCACGGAAGCGTGAAGAGCAGGGCGTCGATGCCGATCTGGCCGCCGTACAGGCTGTTGATGGCGTCCGTGGCGTAGAAGTCTTGGATCGTCGAGGTGCCGACGAACTCGTCGCTCAATGAAAAGTTCTCCTGCCACTCGACCCACCTGAAGCCGCCGAGGAAGTTGACGTTCTCGCCGAGCACCCAGTGGCGATTCACTTCCAGACTCTTCATCCGGGAGCCGAGATTCGCGACGCCGGTGTTGAAGTTAAAGGTGTTGGCGTTTCCGAAGATGCCCGGAGGGGCGAGAGCGTACAAATCGTCCTGGGGGCCGAGCGGTCGTTCGCTCCGCCAGTTGGCCAGCTGGAAGTAGCTTGTCTCCCAGCCGGTGCAACGATCATGATTGAAGCGGAAGAGCGAAAACCGTGGCCCAGCGGCGGCCGTGCTATCCATGCCGTTGGCATTGAGCACCGGAGCACCCGTGAAGCCGGTCTCGACGAGCGGCCTGTCGGGAGGGGCGCTTCGCCAGGCGATGAGCGCGTCTACGCGGCCCACCCAGCAGACATTGCACGGTTCGCACGACGACGGGAAGGAGCCGAGGAGGCCGGAGGAATCCGCGAAGCCGGGATCGTAGCCATGTTGTTCGGTGCCGGTGACGATCCCGTCGGCAACCGTCGGGCCGGGATGCGATCCATCCCACGCGCTGCCGGTATCCGCGGTCGCTCCGACCACGCGGTCGCTGATCACGCGACCGGGGCCGCCGGACGACTCCGTCAGCACCGACCGTGCGGCGCCGGCGTCCTCGAATGGCGCGGCGACGATCGGTCTCGGGGAAGCCAAGCCACCGGCGACCACCGCAGCGAGCACGGTAACAAGCGAGCGACGGCCCACCTGGCCAGTCGCGTTCATCCGGACAGACATCTCGATCCCTCCCTGGACCACGAACGGTTCCACGGATTGAATCGGTTGTGCTGGTCGTCAGGGGATAATCAGGGGGGCGGGATTCCTGTCAGAAAGAATGCGGAGACTAGAGAACGTCAAACTCACCGCCACCGGCGGTTTCGGAAGAACTGGGAAGAAGGGCAAGAGCCTTCATCTTTCCCTAGAGTCCGCAGGTTCTTCGGGTGGACGGCGGGCGGGATTGGCCCAGGCAGCCCAGCGCTGGCCGAGGGAGCGGATCATCGCCCCGAAACCCGTCCTACCAGCGGCCTTCGAGGCCGACCGTGGCTCCCTGCACCAGCACACCGCCGTCGACGTTGAGCGAGCCCACGGCCGGGGAGCCAGGCGTGAGCGACTGGCCCGACAGCTGCTGCGTGGGCTGGGCGATTCCGGAGAGCCACAGGGCATAATAGCCCAGCCGGACGTCGATCCGCTGCGTGATCGGCACCACTGCGGTGAGGCCCACGTCCCCCGCAAAGGCCCCGCTCGCAGGCGACTCACCGACAGCCACCGACGCCGTTCCTGGATTGGCTGGGTCGTTCGTGGTGTAGACCGAGGACTGGACGGCGTTGTTGTAGTAGGCCCCCGCCTTCACAAATCCATCGAAGCGGACCCAGGGCGTGGCAAAAATGTTGGCATCAAGGCCGATCTGCCCGCCGTAGAGATTGTTGATGCAGCCGGTTTGATAGAAGTCGGTGATGCCGCTGTCATCGGTTGCGAGCGTGAATTCTTCCTGCCATTCGATCCAGCGGAAGCCGGCGACAAAGCGGATGTTTCGGCCAAAGGCATGGTGCCGGTTGAACTCGAAGCTCTGGAGGCGGCTGCCCAGGTTGGCGTTGCCGGTACCGAAGGTAAAGGCCGGGTTGCCGTAAATGCCCGGAGCAGCAATTTGATAGGGGACACTGAGGGCCGAAAGCGGTCGTTGACTGCGGAAGTTTGCGGCCTGAAGGTAGGTGGCCTCCACGGCGTGGCCCGTGCAGTTGTTGACCCGCATGAGCGTGAACCGCGGGCCGGCGGCCGGAGTGCTGTCCATCCCGTTGGCATTGAGAGAGCCGCCGGGGATGTCGCTGTCGGCAATCGGACGGTCAGGCGGCGCGTCGCGCCAGAGGAGCAGGGCGTCGGCTCGGGCGACCCAGCAGGCGTTCCGGTTGCTGTCGCAGCAGGTATCAAACAGGGCCGATGGGCAGCATTCGGTGCAGCCGGCACCACCGCATCCGGTGCAGCCATTCGAGCAGCCGGGGCCCACGCAGGATTGTCCGAATTCGGTGAATGTGTTGCCCGGAGTGGCCGCGCTTGAGTTTGGGCGGGCACCCATCCGGAAGGGCTCGCGACCGGCGAGACTTCCGCCTTCGACAAGTACCGACGCCTGCGGTTCCCCGTCCCACTGGCCACGAGCGGTGTCGGCCACGGCGCCCACGACGCTCACGATCAGGGCACCCATCGCGAGCGTCCTGGTTGAGAGGGTGGTTCCTGAAAATCGGTTCTGGTACGAACGCCTAGCCATGTTCTGCTGCCTCCGAGGATCATGCCGTGATGACCGGTGGAATCGGTCGTGCGGATCATCCGACGGCAGCCTTCCGTCTAGGAATCGCGTCGCACAAGCTGGGCAGCTTCTACGGCCCCAGGAACGCTTCCAGGGCTTCGCCAGTGTGACTGCGGAGGAGCGAGTCGACGCTTTTGGCAGCCTTGCCTGCCGCCTGTCGTCGCCAGAGTCCCGCATGAATGACGAGGTCGTCGGGCGGGCCTTCGGCGACGATCCGACCCCCACCGGCGCCCGCCTCGGGGCCCATGTCGATCACCCAGTCGGCCGCGGCGATCACCTCGAGATTGTGCTCTACGACGAGCACCGTATTGCCCGCGTCAACGAGCCGCTCGAGCACGCGGAGGAGCTTCTCGATGTCGGTGAAGTGGAGGCCGGTCGTGGGTTCGTCGAGCACATAGAGCGTCTTGCCTGTGCCTTGCTTGGCGAGCTCACGGGAGAGTTTGACCCGCTGGGCCTCACCTCCCGAGAGCTGGGGCGCCGACTGGCCAAGCCTGACGTAGCCGAGCCCCACGTCCACGAGCGTGTCGAGGATGCGGGCGACCGGCGGCACCGTGGCGAAGAACGCCGCCGCGTCCGCCACGCTCATGGCGAGGACGTCGGCGATCGTCTTGCCATGCCACTTCGCGTGGAGCGTCTCGGACGAGTAGCGGCAGCCCCTGCAGTGTTCACACTCGACCCAGACATCCGGCAAAAAATGCATCTCCACCCGCCGCTGCCCGAGTCCTTCGCAGGCTTCGCAGCGGCCACCGGCGACGTTGAACGAGAACGTCCGCGGTGTAAACCCTCGCGTCCGTGATTCGGGCACTTTGGAGAAGAGTTGACGCAGGTGGTCGAAGACTCCCGTATACGTCGCCGGCGTCGAGCCCGGCGTCGTACCGATCGGCTCCTGATCCACGAGGATCACGCGATCGATTCGATCGAGCCCGACGAGTTTCTGAAATCGCCCAGGCTGTTCGCGGGCCGCGTGCAATCGCCTCGCCAGCGCCCGCCAGAGCACTTCGAGCACAAGCGACGTCTTGCCTGAGCCACTTGGGCCGGTGACCGCCGCGAGCACTCCCAGCGGAAACCGTACGTCGAGGCCGCGGAGGGTGCGGTGCTCGATGCCTCGAATCTCGAGCCAGCCGGACGGCTCGCGGAGGCCTTCTTTCTTCTGCCGCGCGAGCACGGCGTCGCAGGCCCGTCGCTTCGTGAGGTAGGGCCCGGTCACGCTCGCCGCCATCGATTCAAGCGCGGCTGGCGTGCCATGGGCGACGATGTGGCCCCCTTCACGGCCGCTCCCCGGGCCAAAATCGAGGGCGTGGTCGGCGGCGGCCACCACGTCACGGTCGTGTTCCACCACGACGATGGTGTTGCCGAGGTCGCGGAGTTTGCCGAGGGCGGCGATGAGGCGATGCGTGTCGCGGGGATGGAGGCCGATGGTCGGCTCATCGAGCACATAGAGCACGCCCGTCAGACCACTGCCCACCTGAGCCGCAAGACGGATCCGCTGCATCTCGCCGCCGGAGAGACTTCCGGCCGGCCTCGCCATGTCGAGATAGTCGAGTCCGATATCCACGAGAAAACTTACGCGGGCGACCAGTTCTCGGAGAAGATCACCGGCGATCCGCCTGTCGGTATTGTCGAGCGTGACCCTGGCAAGCTCGTCGCGAAGCCGCCCGAGCGGCATCCGGCACCAGACATCGAGCGAGCGGCCCCAGAGCGTGACCGCGGCCGTCACGTCCGCCAGCCGTGATCCCCCGCAGTCGCTACAGGGCACTTCATCCATGACGGCATCGACCTTGCTGCGGTACGCGACGACAAGCCGGGCCGCCTCTTCGCACGCTGCCTCGAGCCCCTTAAACTGAAAGGAGAATCGCGGAGTCGGCGGTATGCCGTCCTTCCGGTCGCGCAGCGACCGGCCTCCCTGCGCTGGCACCTCGATCCACTTCTCACCCGTGCCCTCGAAAAGCACACGCTGCTGGAGCCCCGAGAGGTCCGAGAGCGGCACATTGACCGGCAGACCCGTGGCCTTGCATACCGCTTCGAGCATCGCGAGTGAAAGACTTTTGGCCGCGGGCCCCGTGAGCAACGGCCAGAGATCAAGCGCGCCATCGGCGAGCGACAGCGACGCATCCCGCACAAGGGCCTTGCGGTCAACGCCAACCCGCGTGCCAAGGCCATCGCAACTCGGGCACCATCCCAGCTGACTGTTGAACGAAAACTGCCTCGGTTCGAGCGGCTTGAACCCACGACCACAGTCGGGGCAAGCGAGCCGCCGGCTGTGAACCTCGACGGGCCAGTCTGGCTCCTCGGCGCCATCGACGGCTCGCGCGACCAGCATCGTCCCACCACCAGCATCGAAGGCCGCCTCAATGCTTTGGGCGAGCCGACTGCGTTCGCCCGGCGACGCTGTCACACGGTCGATCACGATCTCGAGCTTGCTCTTCCGCTTGCGGTCAAGTGCAGGTTTTTCGTCGAGCCGCTGTGTGCGGCCATCGATCCGGATGCGAACATGCCCCGCCGCTTGAAGCTGAGCAAAGAGCGCCTCGGGCGATTGCCCGGTCCGCATCTCAATCGGCGCGAGCAGCAAAAGCCGTGTGTCGGGAGGTTGCGTGAGGAGGCGGTCCACCACCTGATCGACGCTCTGGCTGCCCACCTGTGTGCCACAGTGAGGGCAGTGCATCACGCCAAGCCGGGCGGAGAGCACCCGAAAATGGTCGTACATTTCGGTGAGCGTGCCCACGGTTGACCGCGGCGTGCTGCCGGTGCTTCGCTGCTCGATGGCAACCGCCGGGGCGAGACCCTCGATCTTCTCAAAAATCGGCTTGGGCACCTGGCCCACGAACTGCCGGGCATAGGCAGAGAGGCTCTCGACGTACCGCCGCTGCCCCTCGGCGTAGAGCGTGTCGAACGCGAGCGACGTCTTGCCACTGCCGCTGGGACCGCAGCAGACGGTCATCGCGCCACGAGGAATGTCGGCATCGACTGATTGAAGATTGTGAAGAGCTGCTCCGCGAACAATGATCGACGGCGGCCCCGGGTCGATCGACGATTTGGCGACGGCCGCGAGCATCGCTGCCACCGTCGCTTCAGCATCGACCTCACGAGTGCGGCGGAGGGCGGGCTTGCGACGGGCTGCTTGGCCCTTGTTCACCTTCAAGAGTGCCGCAAGGGCCCGGCCAGTATGAGATTCCTTCACGCGGGCAATCGCTTCGGGCGTCCCCTCCGCGACGAGCCTGCCGCCACCCCCGCCCCCTTCTGGCCCGAGGTCGATCACCCAGTCGGCCCGCTTGACCACATCGAGGTTGTGCTCGACGACGAGCACGGTGTTGCCCGCCTCGACGAGCCGTTCGAGGACCGTGAGAAGCTGTCGCACGTCGGCCATGTGGAGCCCCGTGGTGGGCTCATCCAGAATGTAGAGCGTGCGGCCTGTGGACCGCTTCGCAAGCTCCCGCGAGAGCTTCACTCTCTGGGCCTCGCCACCGGAGAGCGTGGGCGATGGCTGGCCAAGATGGAGATAATCCAGGCCGACGTCATGGAGCGTCTGAAGCTTTCTCGCGATGTCGGGAGCGTCAGCAAAGAGCTCGAGCGCTTCGCCCACCTCCATGTTCAAGAGCTCGGCGACGTTCTTTCCCTTCCAGCGGACCTCGAGCGTGTCCTTCGCGAAGCGGGCACCGCCGCACACCTCGCAGGTCACCCACACGTCCGCCAGAAAATCCATGTCGAGGCGGATCGAGCCGTTCCCCTCGCACGCCTCACACCTTCCACCGGCCACGTTGAAACTGAATCGGCCTGCCTTCCATCCCCTTTTTTTGGCATCCGGCAGCATCGTGAAGAGGTTGCGGATGTCGTCCCACACCTTCACGTACGTGGCGGGATTGCTCCGCGGCGTGCGGCCGATCGGCGACTGATCAATGACGATCACTTTGTCGAGCGCATCAGTCCCTTCGATCCCGGCAAAATCACCGGGAGTGGCTACCTCGCTGCCGAGCACCTGCCGCAGCGCCGGCTCGAGCACATCGCCGATGAGCGAGCTCTTCCCGCTCCCGGAGACACCCGTCACGCCCACGAGGAGCCCCAGCGGGATCTCGACATCGAACCCCGTGAGGTTGTTGTGCCGCACGCCCCGCAGAACAAGTCGCTCGGCAGATCTCGGCCGCCGCTTCGATGGCACCTCGATCGCATCACGGCCACTCAAGAAAGCCCCGGTCACGCTCCGGGGAGCCTTGGCAATCTGATCGGGAGTGCCAGCCGCAACGACTTCGCCTCCCCGCTTCCCAGGCCCCGGTCCAAAATCGACGACCCAGTCGGCCGCCCGGATCGTCTCCTCGTCATGCTCGACGACCACGACGGTGTTGCCCTTGTCGCGAAGCTGTTCGAGAGCACCCAGGAGCCTTGAATTGTCACGCGGGTGAAGCCCGATCGAAGGCTCGTCGAGCACGTAAAGCACGCCCGAAAGCCCAGCGCCGATCTGCGCCGCCAGACGAATGCGCTGGCTCTCGCCTCCGGAGAGCGTCGGGGCCTTGCGGTCGAGCGCGAGGTAGTCGAGCCCCACCTCGTCGAGGAACGCGAGCCGCCCGCGAATCTCTTTGAGGAGCTCGGTAGCGATCACTTCCTGCGTCGGATCGAGTGCGACGTCTGAAAGAAACTCCCGCGCTTCTGCGATGGGCAGGGCGCAGAGTGCGTCGAGTGAAAGCTCTGCTTCACGCATGGCTCGGCCATCCTGGCCGCTCCTGCTTGGCGACCTCCGGTCGCTGGTGGCGACCCGGACCCCCGGCCCTGGCGCCTCACGGCGACTCTTCGTGCCGGCTTTCGGCTCTCTGCCTTCGGCTTTTGCCCCATCGGCCCAGCGCGGCGATGCGGTCGTGATCCTGACCGCCCTCGCCTGCGGCGCGAGCCGCGCGCCGTGGCAGTCGTAGCACGGAGTCACGCTCATGAGTTTCTCGAGCATCCGCCGGATGATGCCGCTTTTGGCATTCCGCCAGCGAGCCGCGAGCAGGGCTCGGATGCCCTCGAACTTCGTGTTCGCCCCGCGTTCGGCACGCCCGCGTTTCAACGAGACCTTGATCGTGTCGACACCCGTACCGTCGAGCCAGATTTTTCGTTGGGCCGGCGTGAGGTCTTTCCAGGGCGTGTCGAGCAGCGTGCCCGGGTCGAGTTTTTTCTTCTCCTCGGCATAGGCTGCGACGCCATTGAAGAGCCGCCGCATCCAGCGGGGCATGTCACGGAAGGTGCCGAGCACGCCCAGGGCTCCCTTGCGGAGCGATTTGTCTGGACTGGTGACGAGCTTGGCTGGATCGATGCCATAAATGTCACCGAGGCCGTCGCAGGTGGGGCAGGCTCCCTGGGGACTGTTGAAACTGAAAAGCTGCGGCTCAGGGGTGTCGTAGCTCACTCCACAGGCCGCACAGGCGTAGCGACTGGAAAGCACGAACGAAAATAGGGTCGGGAGCTCTTTTTCCGCCGCAAACGAAAATAGGGACGGGAGCTCTTTTTCCGCCGCGGAAAAAGAGCTCCCGTCCCTATTTTCTTCCGCCACGATGACCTGACCGCCGCCCGTGTCGAGCGCGAGTTTTACTGCTTCGGCCAAACGGCTGCGGGTGTCGTCGCCCGGGATGAGCCGATCGACGACCACCTCGATCGTGTGCTTGAGCAGTTTTTCAAGGTGTGGCGGCTCCTCAACGCGGCATACGCTGCCATCGACGCGCGCCCGTGTAAACCCTTGCCGCACAAGGTCGGCAAAGAGATCGCGATGCTCCCCCTTCGCCTCTCGCACGAGCGGCGCGAGGATCATCACCCGCCGGCCGCTGCATGCCACCAGGATCCGCTCCACGATCTGGTCTCGCGGCTGGGCTTCGAGCACGGCGTCGCACGTCGGACAGTGGGCGGTGCCCACCCGCGCGAAAAGCACGCGGAGAAAATCGTGGATCTCCGTCATCGTCGCGACGGTCGAGCGGGGATTGGTGCCGGCCGACTTCTGCGCGATCGAGATGGCCGGCGAGAGCCCAGTGACGGAGTCAACGTCGGGCCTGGGAAGCTGCCCTAAAAACTGCCGGGCAAACGTCGAAAGACTTTCGACATACCGCCGCTGCCCTTCGGCATAGAGCGTGTCAAAGGCGAGGCTCGATTTGCCCGAGCCGCTCACGCCTGAGAGGCACACGAGCCGACCCCGTGGCAGCCCCACCGTCACGTCGCGGAGGTTGTGCTCGCGGGCGCCACGGATGACGATCGGAGGGACGTGCATGCAGGGCGACGCCGAAGGCAGGAGCCAAAAAAAAGGGGCAGGCTTGTAAAGAATAGACGATTGCCCCTCACCGGCAGCGGCCGTCGCTGGACAGGCCCTCTGGGCCGCCGTACCATCGAGTTTCCCCAATCGGGGCGGTAGCTCAACTGGGAGAGCGCGGCGTTCGCAATGCCGAGGTTGGGAGTTCGATCCTCCTCCGCTCCATCTATAAGGCTGGCGGGCCATCCATTCGCCCCGGCAGCCTTTCCCGGCCTCCGCCGGGCGACCGCACCTCCGGGCGGTCGGGCTCGTACGCGTTTCGGTGTCGTAAGCCTGAGCAGGCGGGGCGCGGGTTACTTGGGAAGCCATTTTGGCGCGGTGGTATCCTGGGCACGGGCGCAGGAATCTGGCGATGGCGACTGACTCGCAGACGATGCCGGTGACGGTGAGCGGGGATCGCTCCACCGAGCTCATGCTGCGCGTGCGCGATGGCGATAGCGGGGCCTTCGCCGAGCTGGTCGAGCTGTGGCAGAGCCGACTCGTCACGCTCTTCCTCCACCACACCGGCGACCACTCCACTGCCGAGGATCTCGCGCAGGAGACCTTCCTGCGGGTCTACCGGGCGAGGGAACGCTACCGCCCCACCGCCAAGTTCACGACGTGGGTTCACACGATCGCCCTCCGTGTGGCCAGCGACCTGCGGCAACGGGCCTACCGGCGGCTCGAAAGGGGCGTGCCAAACACCACCAGTGCCTCGTCGAGCTCGATCGGCCTCGACCACCTAGCCGTTGCCGCCAGTGGGCTCATGCCAGCCCGTGTTGCCGACCGCGGCGAGCTGCAAGGCGTCGTGCAGCGGGCACTCGGTGAGCTCGGCGAGCGGCAGCGGATGGCGTTGCTCCTGGCCAAGTTCGAACAGTGCTCCTACGAGGAGATCGCTGCGGCCCTCGAGACGTCCGTGCCGGCGGTCAAGTCGCTTCTGTTCCGCGCCCGTGACCAGCTCCGCCAGGCGCTCTCCGCCTACGTCAAGGAGTGACAGCGATGCGAGACACCGACACCTCTGGAAACGGAATCACGGGTACCAACACACGACCGGCGGACGATCTCGGCGACGTCTGGGATGCGCTCGATACGCTTCCGCGGGCCACTCCAGCGGCTGATCTGTCGGCCACGACGGTCGAGCTCGTGGCCGCGCGGGCGACGAGAGATGGGGGCCGCGAGGCGATCCCGACGCCACGATTGCTCGATCGCATCGTGCCGCTCGTGGCGATCATCGGCGGGCTCGTGCTCGGCGTGTTCTGGGGCCGCCTGTCCACGCCCGACCCCGACCAGCGGATCCTCGAGCGGCTGCCGGTCATCGAACACCTCGGGCTCCTTCAGGAGTCCGGAAGCGTGGAGTTTCTCGAGGCCTTGGCGGAACAGATGAAGGCAGGCCAGGGGAACGGTCCCCGTTGGCTGAAGGTGCTCCGCGACCCTGCGGAGCTCCGCGCGGAGGCGCAGGAGTTCGACGTGGCACTTCGATCGCTTCGGGATGAACGTGCCAGTGATGAATCGTCAAGTAACCGAATCGCAAGACGCCGCGACGAAGTCGAAAGTCTCTCCACGGGCGACCTCGCGGCGCTCGAAAAATCGGCGGGCACGTTCGAGGCCCTTCCGGCGGTCGATCGCCGCGACCTGGAACGCGTTGCCGCGGCGCTCGCCGATCCGACGCAGGCGTCCCTCCGCGACGCCGCGAAGCTCTGGCACATCATCATCGCCGCGATCAATCCCGCCTTCCGGCGGAACATCGTCGATATGTCCTCGGCCGAGCGGATCGAGTGGCTCACCCGCACGGCCGGTCGCTTCGATCCGCGGATGCCGTACCGAACCCGCGAGGACGATCGTGGCGGCGACCGGCGGCCCCCTGCGCCTCGCGGCGAAGGTGCTGACGACCGCGATGGGAATAGTCGATGGCCGGGGCCTTTCCAGCGGCAGCCACCTGGCTCGGGCCCACAGAGTGGTCCGAACGGCCGGCATGGCGAAGGCCCACCACCGCTTCCTCGCGGGCCGTCGATCAGGCCGGCGGTGCCGCCCCGGCCAGATTCTCCGGGGGAAGACTCCTCAGAAAATCGAGCAGAGCCGCGTTAAAAATCTCGGGCCGCTCGAGCGGCACGAGATGGCCGGCGTGCGGCACTTCCAAGAGTTTTGAGTGGGGAATGACCGCTTCGGCAGTCTCCATGCAGGCCCGCGGCGTGATCACGTCCTCGGCGCCGACGACAAGCAGCGTTGGCACGGTCACGCGCCGCATCGCATCGGTCATGTCGGGCCGCCTGCCGAGCGCCGCAAGCGCCGCCTGAATCGTGGGCACCGGCTGGCTCACGATCGACCGCCGCAAGAGTTCGATCGCTTCGCTTCGCCCCGGAACTGCCCGTGCCTCCGGCGATGTGCCCAGCAGCCGCGGGATCATCGCATCGGCCAGGATCGTCTGGCCAACTCGGCCAACACTCGCAGCGAGGTCGGCCCTTCCGGCGCGGGCCTCATCGGTGTCGGCTTCGAGTTTGGTATCGACCAAGACGAGCGCGGCAACGCGGTCGGGATATCGCGAGGCGACGTGCTGGGCCACATAGCCCCCCATGGAGACGCCGCAGATGACGGCGGGGCGATCGATATGGAGCGCATCGAGCAAGGCTACTGCGTCATCGGCCAAGCCAGCGATGCTCTCGGGGAGCCCACCTGCGCTCTGCCCAAAGCCGCGCTGGTCGGGCACGATGAGACGAACATGGTCGGCGAGGGATTCCTGCCGGTGCCACATCCGGTGGTCGAGCGGAAAAGCATGGAGCAAGAGCACCGGGAGCCCAGAGCCGGACGTGTGAACGGCAAGCCTCGTGTCTCCCAGGGCGACATGGTGCGTGTGGGTCATGACATCATGCGGCCACGCGTTCACGGCGTCAGCGGGCTGCTCAACTCCTTGGCTTCGGCGGCCCGGGCCTCAAAGCGGGCCAGGTTACGGCGGATCGCATGGCTGTGGGGCTCCTGTCGCTGCGCGAGCCGCTGAGTGCGGATCGCGCGGGCGAAGTTCCCCGCGGCCGCGTGGCAGTGGGCAAGCGTATCGAGGTAGCTGCCGCTATCGAAGGATTGCTCGAGCGACAACCGTGAATACTCGATCGCGCGGGCGATGTCCCCTGCGGTGTTGGCGACAAGCCAGGCATACTCATTCCGGCTATTCGGGTCATCGGGCAGCGCCCGAACTTCCTCTTCGATCGCCGCAAGTGCCTTGGTCACCCGATCGGCGGCCTCGGCCTGCTGTGCCGGCGTGTTGTCGGCGAGCCGGTAGAGCGCGATGAGCGTATCGACATCCTTGCCATAGGCGCGAAGGGACGCTTCGAGCTGCTGCCGCTGGCGGATCGTGTTGCCGACAGCTGCCGCCGCGCAGGCCTCGAAATAAAACATACGGGAACGCACGGACCTGGGATCGCGTTCGATCAGCATGAAGGCGCCCTCGACGTCATCGTCCTTGCCGCCATCCTCGAGCTCGCGACGGAGGATCACAGCCGCATCGGTATCCCGCTGCCGGTCGTGGAAGAACTCCGAGGCGAGGACTGCCGCCAGGGCACGCAGCGCCCGAGGCGACTCGCGGTTGTCGAGCACCGCGCGATACTCCCGCTCGGCCCAGTCGTCTGCGCCGAAGCGGGCCAGGAGCATCGCCACCTGCAGCCGCTGCGTGAAGTCGCCCGCCTCGGCCAGCCTTGCGGCGGCGGCGGCTGAAAGGGCGACCGAACGGGCCGCTGCATTCGGGCCAGCACGCGATCGCCAGGCGATGGCCGCCGCATACTCGAGCAGCGGCGATACCTTCTGCTCGGTCAAGCGATCGTCCAGCAGATCAACCGACTCAGGCACTCCGTGGGACGCGAGCCATTCGAGATCTGCGACGGTCTGACTGTCCTTATCCGCGACCGCGCCATCTGCCGACTCAAAGAGGAGAGCCGCCTGAGCAAGCGCCTCCTTGCGTCGGCCTTCCCGTGCCAACAGCTCAGCCAGACAGCGGCGAAAGATCCTTCCGGTGCGGGCGCTGCCCCCCCCCGGCTCACTCGCAAGGCCCGGCACGGCCTCGCCGCCATTCTCGCTGTCGAGCGAGGCAACGCTGGCCACCACGGCATCGATCCCACGAGCCGCCTCCGGCGCCGTGGCGGCCGTGGCGGTCGTGGCGGCGACGAGGCCACGGAGGAATACCGCGGCCGGTCGCCGGCTCGGCCCCAGGCCCGCGATGATCTTGGGCGCGATGCCAGCCCAGAAGGGATCGTCGGGCTGCCACTCCCGCGCCAGAAGCGCCGCGGCGATCCGCGAACCCGTCGCCGTTCGCTCGAGGCGGATGATGCGGGCCAGCGGCTCGATGCCGACGTCGTCGTCGAGTCGCAGGAGGCGATGCATGATCCGTACCCGCTCGCCGAGACGCGCTTTGGCAAACGATTCGAGCAGTGCCGTGACCTCGGGAGGATCATCGGCGGCAGTCAGCGGAAGCGCGTCGGCAAGCCACTTCGCCCGTAGGGCCACCTCGAGGTCGTCGCTCAGCTCGGCCGCTGCCAGGAGCGCATCGGCAGCCGCAGGACCGATCGCCGAGAGTCGTGCCGAGGCTGTCTCCCGCACGGCGTAGTCGGCATCACCCAGTTGACGGACAAGCGACGCAATTTCGTCTGCCGAGGATTCCACGGCCGGTGACGCCGTGGCCGCGGGCACCATGCCGAGGCCGAGCACACCAACCAAAAGCCACCGGCGTAAGCCGGGGGATGGCGTGCCGTTCAGGTTCGCAGTCGCCAGGCGCATGGGACGCTCGCTCGGGGCACGACCCCCTCACTGGCGTGAGGGGCTTTTATTGTTGCATACGAGGGTTGGCGACAAGAATGGCGCCGACCGGATATCACCCCTCACTGGCGTGAGGGGCTTGGCGTGATGGGCTTGTATTGTTGCATACCACACGCCGACGAGACCACCGGTCGGTCAGGGTGCGTCTGGCTCAATCCCAAGGTCGCGGATCGTGACGAGGGACTCCAGCGGAATGCCCCGCGCCGCGAGGGCTTCACGCCCTCCGGCAAGCCGGTCGATGACCGCCACGAGCCTCTCCACGACGAGGCCGAACTCGACCGCCCGGTCGATCGCCAGAAGCGACGAGCCACCCGTCGTGATGACATCTTCCACGATGACCACCCGCTGCCCCGGCTCAACCGGCCCCTCAATATAGCGCTTGAGCCCGTGCCCCTTGGGCTCCTTGCGTACAAGGAACCCCTTGAGGGGGAGCCCCGCGACGCCCGCCATCGTCACGACCGCGGAGGTGACCGGATCGGCTCCAATGCTCATTCCGCCGACGGCCACCGGAAGGGGGCCGAGGGATTCGAGCCGCCGCAGGATGGTTCGGCCCACGAGCATGGCGCCGTGGGCGTCGAGCACAACCTGCTTGGCGTCGAGGTAAAAGCTCGCCTGGGCTCCGCTGGCCAGGGTGAAGGTGCCCCGCTTCAAGGCCCGCGAGGCCACCAGATCGAGAAGCTCGGGGTCACAGGCCGCGGGGGGAACAGTCGTCGTTGGCTCGCTCATCATGCCGAGGAGTATATAGAGGAGGTGAGCCCGTGGCGGCAGGAGCGGCCTCGCGGAGCTAAAATGGGCTGACCGGCGATTCCCGGTCTGGCGATTCCCGGTCTACGGTTTCTGGAGCGCGGGTCATGTGGCATGGTCGGGTCGTTCGCGGCGCTTCCTGCTGCCTCGCGCTTGCGGCATGCGTGCTCACGGCCTTTCGTGCCGACGCGGAGCCGCCGGAGGCACCGTCTCCCGAGGTCATCCTCCTGCCAGTGCCACTGCCGCTGACGGGGAATCGTGATAACCAGGTTCGCGGCACCATCCTCCGCCAACTCGATCGCCTTCGCGGCCAGCCCGACAGGCGGGGCGTGCTCGTGCTGCGATTTGACGCTATCGATGACGACGACGCATCGGCCAGCGATTTTGGTCGCGCTCTCGAGCTGGCGCGATTTCTCACAAGCGGCCGATTGGACGGCGTGAAGACTGTGGCGTGGCTCCCCGAAGGCGCGCGTGGCCACGCGGTCTTGGTCGCGCTGGCCTGTGACACGATCGCGATGCCGGCGACGGCCACGCTTGGTCCAGCAAATGAGCGGGAGCCTGTCGTGGACGACGCGATGCGGGCGGCCTACCGAGAGATCGCTGCTCGCCGTCGAACCGTGCCTTCGGCCGTGGCGGTGGGCCTCATCGATCCGGCGACGCGCGTGCTCCGGGTGACGACCGACGGAGGGAGCGAGTTTGTCGTCGAAGCGGCGCTTGCCGAGGTTGAGGAACGGGCCACGGTGGTGGCGACGGAGCGGCTCGAGCCCGTGCCGCTGGTCTTCACGGGAAGACGGGCTCGGGAGTTGGGGTTTGTGGGCCTGCTGGCTTCATCGCCGGCAGAGCTGGCCCGCGGCCTCGGGGTCGCCGAGCGGTCGCTTGCAGCCGATCCGTCGCTCGAGGGTGGCTGGAAGGGGGTGCAGGTGTCGCTGGCCGGTGGGATCACCCCCGACGCCGTGTCGCGGGTGCGAACTCGCATCGAGCGGGCGGTCAATGATGGGGCAAACTTTATCTGCCTCCGAATCACCTCGGCGGGTGGCGCGCCCGAGCAGAGCCTCGTGCTCGCCAACTGGCTTGCGGGGCTCGATCCGGCGCGGGTGCGAACGGTCGCCTGGGTGCCGACCGAAGCCCGGGGCGATGCGGCGCTGGTGGCGCTGGCATGCGACGAGCTTGTCATGCAACCCACCGCGGTCCTTGGCGGTGAAGGCGCTGCGGCGATTGACCAGCCCCGGGCCGACGCAATCGCGGTGGCGTGGCGGGCAGGGGTGGCCACGCTCCGGGATCGCTCCTGGTCGCTACCGCTGGCAACCATTCTCCCAGGGATCACCGTGCGGCGGGCCGAGCAGCAGGGCACCGGGCGAATCGAGTACTTCTCGAAGGAAGAGATCGACGCACGAAAAGATCGTGACGAATGGCGGCTCGGTGGTGAGGTTGGGACGAGCCCGCTGGTGCTCAGCGGTCGCCGGGCCGAGGAACTGGGGCTTACCGCGCATGTGGTCGATGACCTAGCCGGTCTGCGTCGGGCCTACGGGCTCGACGAGGCCATGGGCATCGTCGAACCGGGCTGGGCCGACGAGCTGTTGGCCGCACTCGCCAGCCCGAGCCTCGCCTGGCTCCTGCTGCTCATCGGTGGCGCCGGGCTCTACATCGAGCTCAAGACGCCCGGCGTGGGGTTCGGCGGGTTTGTCGCAATGGTGGCGTTCATCGTTTACTTCTGGAGTCAGTATCTCAACGGCACGGCCGGGTGGCTCGAAGTGATGCTGTTCCTTGCGGGTTTTGTCTGTGTCCTCGCTGAGATTTTTGTCCTTCCCGGATTCGGGGTCTTGGGCCTTGGCGGCGGGCTGCTCGTGATTGCATCGCTCGTGCTTGCAAGCCAGTCGTTTATCGTTCCTGCGAATGACTACCAGCTTCGACAGATGCAGTGGTCGCTCTTCGGGATCCTGGCCGCCGTCGCCGGGGTGGCGGCACTCGCCGCCGTGATCCATCGGTGGCTCCCATCGACGCCGGGGCTGCGCATGATGCTCCTCGAGCCGCCATCACCCGATCCAGTCGACGATGCCGACGCCAATGCACTGGTCGGCGCGGAGGGGGTCACCACGACGCGGTTGGCGATGGCCGGCAAGGCACGGATTGCCGGCGAGGTGCGGGATGTGTCGAGTGATGGCATGCTCATCGATCCGGGCGTGGCGGTGCGGGTGGTCGAGGTTCGTGGGGGACGCCTTGTCGTCCGGCCGGTCACACTGGCATGAACCCGGCGCTCTGGATTTTTCTGCTCGTGGCGATAGGCCTTGGCCTGATCCTGCTCGAGGTTTTCGTTCCTTCGGGAGGCGTGCTGGGGCTGCTGGCGGTCGTGGCGCTGGGTACCGGAGTTGTCACCACATTTATCGAGCACGGTCCGCTTGCGGGCGTCGCCGTCTTGACCGGTGTGTTCGTGGCGGTGCCGTTCGTCCTCGGAGCGGCGTTTCGGTGGTTTCCCCTCACGCCACTTGGCCGACGGGTGCTGCCCCCACCGCCCGGCCTCGACGATGTTCTGCCTGACGTGTCGAGCCGAGCGAGGCTCCGAGCGCTCGTGGGCCGATTCGGTAAGGCGACCAGTGAGCTCCTGCCGTGGGGCACGATCGAGATCGATGGTGCCAGGATCGACGCGGTCAGTGAAGGGGGGCCGATCGCCCCAGACACCCCCGTGGAGGCCGTAGGCGTGCAGGCGAGAGCGCTGGTCGTTCGCGCCGTTGGGGTGGCGCCGTCGGAGGTGGCGGTCGCCCAGCCAGCGGAGCCAGCCGCCCCCGAAGAACCGTCCGGACCTCGGCTTTCGAGCGTGCTCGAGGAGTTCGATTTCGATGAATTTCGGGGCAAAGACGGCCGCTAAGGCCGGGTTTCGGAGCAATGCCTCGCCCACGGCCATGTGTTTGAGATCCCGCTGCTTGACTGGCCCCCGTCCGCGAACCAGGCTTGGGCGTCATCCTGCCCGTGCGGGATCCATCCTGAGGCCATTGCATGAACGTCCTGCCACTTATTCTTCTTGGCGCCGCGATTCTCGTGGTGCTCGTCATCTTCGCGCTGGTCGCCCGCTACCTCCGTCTGTGGGTGCAGTCGTATGCCTCGAGCGCCGGCATCGGCCTTTTCGACATGGTGGCGATGAGCTTCAAGAAGATCAGCCCGGCGGTCATCGTGCGAAGCAAGATCATGGCGGTGCAGGCGGGCCTTGGTGATTCCAGCGGCATCACCCTCCAGGCGCTCGAGGCCCACTACCTCGCCGGTGGTCGCGTGCCACTGGTGGTGCAGGCGCTCATCGCCGCCAACAAGGCGAAGATCATGGAGCTCGATTTCAAGCGAGCTGCTGCGATCGACCTCGCGGGCCGCAATGTCCGCGAGGCCGTGCAGACGTCGGTCTATCCAAAGGTGATCGACTGCCCGGGTCGAAACAGTGGCCGTGAGTCGCTCGATGCCGTGGCCAAGAACGGTATCCAGCTCAAGGTGAAGGCTCGCGTGACGGTCCGCACCAACCTCTACCAACTCATCGGCGGTGCGACGGAGGAGACGATCATTGCCCGCGTCGGTGAGGGCATCGTGTCGGCGATCGGCTCATCTGAGCGGCATAGCGACGTGCTCGAGAACCCCGACGTCATTTCCAAGACGGTGCTTGGCCGGAGGCTCGATGCCAACACGGCGTTCGAGATTGTTTCGATCGACATCGCCGACATCGACGTGGGGGCCAACATCGGCGCTCGTCTCCAGGCCGACCAGGCCGAGGCCGACACCCGCGTGGCCCGCGCCAACGCCGAAGGTCGCCGTGCGATGGCCGTTGCCCGCGAGCAGGAGATGATCGCCAGCATCGAGGAGAGTCGTGCCAATCTTGTGGCTGCCGAGGCCGAAGTGCCCAAGGCCGTGGCGGAGTCACTCGCCAGCGGCCGTCTCGGGATATTTGATTACTACCGGCTGCGGAACATGCAGGCCGACACCGACATGCGGCGGTCGATCGCGGTGGGCTCGCCGCCGATGACCGGCGCGGCCGCTGCCGCATCCTGAACCATCCGTCCTGGGCAAAGGAGGCTCGCCATGCAAGGTGCCGATGGAGTGCTGCTGGGAGCGGGGCTCGGCTGGCTCGAAGGCCTCATTCCCTTTCTGTTTGTCCTGATCTGGATCGTCTCGAACGTGGTCGGCGCGATACGGAAGGCAGCGAAGCCTGTCGACCCGCAGGCCGCGGGTCGCCCGCTGCAGGTGCGGCAGGGACGCCCTCCGGAACTCGACCGCGAGATCGAGGAACTGCTTCGCCGCACGATTCGTGGCGAGTCGCCGCCACAGCCGATCAACCAGGCTCCCGTGCAGTCCGCCAAAGAGCAGCGGCCCCAGAAGGCCAAGAAAGTAATGGCTGGTGCGCCACCGCAGATTTCCCGCCAGATTTCCCGCACTTCGACTGGCAGTGATGTTGCCAGGCATGTCCAAGAGGCGTTTTCCCAGGACCTCGCGCACGCGTCGCCTTCGGGCACGGCGAGGGCGGCTGCCGCCGTGGCCGCCGCGTCACCCCCGATCGATCTCATCGCGGCGCTTCGCTCCCCAGAGGACTTGCGGCAGCTCGTGATCGTGCGAGAGATCCTCGACGTCCCCTCGCACCGCTGGTGAGCCAGCGACCGCGGCCATATCGGCGCATCGCGCGGGTCGGGATACACGGAAGTCGACATTCCATGAGGACTCGAATCGATAGGTTTGTTGAAGAGGCACTGATCAAGTTCTGCGATTGGTACGTCAACAGCAATTGGCTCGGAAAGGAGCGCGATTACGAAGCAGGGTAGCCGTCCCGTCGAGGATGCGTTCGTACACGAGGCAGAGGACGACGTATGTGGGTTTTCACCAAACATGGCTTTTTCAGTGCGGTGTGCGCCCGGCAGGGAGGCGGCGAGCATGGGCAGCCCGTCGATCCTGACTGAATCATGGTTCGGGCCAGGCTTCCAGGACATCTCGAAGGCCTGAAGAGGCGGTTTCCCCACCCTGCTCGGCCGATGTGAGATTCAGGAGTTCTCCGGAACCGACTATGCCTTCCGCATCTTCGTTGACAAGCCGCTGTGGTCCCAGGTGCTATCCGGACTGGCTGAAGAGACCGACTACGACAACTTCAAGTCTGAGGTCGCCCGGCATCAAGGGCGTGCCACTGATCGCTTCCGTCCCACGACGCGATCAGGCCGACGGTAGTCGAGGAAGACCGGTTTCATGCAGCGTGTTTGTCGTGCTTGGCAGCGGTGTCGGTGTGACCGCTCGGATGCACTTCGGCCTCGTCTCATCGCGCCGGCAGATCGTGCCGCGGCGGTTGTTGCGATGCCGCCGACCCGGGCGGTGCTATGCACGGCGGCCGAGGAGGTCGGGCGTGACGAGCCACTCGAGGTCGCCGGGCTGGCCGAGGCCGTCGCCCAGGGCGACGGATGCGATGGCGCCTTTGGCGAATCGCACTGCCGCGGAGCCGTCGCCGATCGCCTCGGCCACGAGCCTGCCGACGCATGGAGAGTGACCGACCCATGCCACGCGTGCAGCATCCTGCTGTACGGTCCACTCCACGATGGCGTTCCAGTCGGCTGACGGCGCCAGGGCCTCGAGTGTCACTACCGGAGGCGTGCCCGGAAGCTCGTCGGCAAGAATCTCGGCGGTCTCGTGGCAGCGGACAAGTGGGCTCGTGGCAACGAGGTCGATCTCGAGGCCGGCGTCGATGAGCCGACGCACCATCCGGGAGAATCGCTTGCGACCCTTCGGCGTGAGACAACGGCTGCGGTCATCGCCATCGGCGGCGGCATCTTCGGCGAGAGCGTGACGGACGACAAAAAGCCGAGTGGTGAGTGTGGGCATGCATTGATTGTCGGTCGCCGGCGCGGTTCCGGCAAGCGCGAAAGAACGTCAGACCCTCCGCCAGATGGCATCCTTGGGAATGCCCGCGGTCTCGATGGCCGCGGCCGCATCCCGCCACCAGCGGGCGGCGTCGACCGGATAGCCTGCCGTGGCCGCGAGCCCTGGCACGCGTTCACCCCAATACTCGTTGAACGCGAGCATCGACAGCTCACGGACATACTTTGCCGTCATGCTTGCGACGGCCACTGGCACGCGGGCCTCGCCCCCGACGGTGAATTCGATCGAGCCCGCTGGCGGGAGTGAATAGCGACTGGACGTGGCGGTCTCCTCGAGCGGCCGCACGAGCGGCAGGCCGAAGGCGCGGCCGACGAGCGGGGCGTAGCGGCGACGGCCGCCGTGACGGTCGCACCAGATGAGGCAGTGCTCGTCTGGCTCGGCAAGCATGGCGAGGGCTGCCGCCAGCTCGAGCGTCGCCTGCGAGAGGATGTCGCTCTTGTTGAGGCCCGAAGCGAGCATCGCGTTGAACTCTGCCGGCTGGATGACACGGCATCGCACGGCCAGGAGCCAGGCGCCCGCGTCCTCGAGCGACGCGGCGATGGTCATCGCGTGGTCGCGGCAAGACGGCTCATGGCTGCATCGGGGAAGCGCGAGCTGCGCGCGCACCGCCACGTCGGGAGGTTCCGTATTCCCGACGGCATCGATCACCGCGGCGAGTGTCGGCCAGTTTGTCGGTGGCGCGTGATCGGTGGCGGCGAGCGTCACGGCGATCAGGGCACCGTGCTCGAGCGCTCCCAATCCCGCGCCGCCACGATAGATTTTTTTGGAGTCGCCCCAGAGACCCGGCGCGGCGGTTGCGACAGCCGATGCAACGTGCGCCTCGGCGGTCGCCCCATCAGCCGTGATCCTCCAGGCGGTGGCCGCGATGACGAGTGGCCCGAGGTTCGGGCCGTAGCCAGCCTCGTCGGTGCCGATGACAAGCGTCACGATGCCGCTCCATGTCCGCCGTGTGGCCACTGGCGACAGTATTCATAGATCGCCACGGCTGTGGAGGTGGCGGCATTGAGGCTGTGGGGCATGCCGGCCATCGGGATTTCAGCCACGCGGTCAAGGCGTGCCAGTTCCTCGGGCGTGAGCCCGGTGCGTTCATTCCCGATGACGAGGGCCGTGCGGGCTGCAAACGAGAACGTGAAGAGCGATTCGGAGTAGGTCGCCTGCTCGAGGCCCACGATCTCAAAACCGTCGGCGCGGAGCCGGTCGAGCACGGGTGGCAGGCTGCGATGAACGTCGATCGTCACAGCCTCCGCTCCATCGCGGGCGATCCGACCATGAATGCCGGCGGCACCGCAGGCGATCACGCGACGGATGCCGAAGCAGCCGCACGTGCGTACGATGTGGGAGAGATTCACGTGGCTCCGCATCACCGCGCAGGCCACGACGAGCTCGCGGGGTTCCACGAGTGGCTCGGGAGGTTTATGACGAATGTGCTCGAAGCGTGGCATCGTGGAGTGGCGGCGAGGTCGTGGATCAGTCTGGTCGCGCGTGGGCAGGGATGGAATGGCATGGCTCGTGGCGGCGGTGCTGCTCGCATCAGCCTGCGGCCCAGCCCCTTCGCCACCTGCCGCGTCGCAGCCAGCCGCGTCCGCAGTGAGCGTACAGCTCGTCGATCACGACGGCCTCATGGCCGAGGTCCATCGGCATCGCGGCAAGGTCGTCGTGCTCGACTGCTGGAGCACGTCGTGTCCGCCGTGTGTCAAGGAGTTTCCTGGGCTTGTGGCGCTCGCCGCGGCGCATCGTGAGAACATCGTCTGCATGTCGCTGGCCATCGAGTATGACGGCATCGGCACGCCGGAAGAGGTCATGCCGCCGGTCAAGACGTTCCTCGACAAGGTCGGTGCCAGCACCATCACGAACTTCATCGCCTCCGACGAGGCAGACATCCTCTACCGCAAGCTCGACCTCACAAGCGTCCCGGCCGTTTCCATTTGGAAACCAGATGGGACGCTCGCGATCCGGTATGACGACGACATGGCGGCCCGCACGCTCGGGCGGCCGTTTACGTACGCCGACGTCGGGGACACCGTTGCGGCGATCGTGGCCGAAGGTGATTCCGTACCGTGATGCATCAGGCCTTTCGGCCTGTGGACGGCGAGGGCTACACTCGGTGAGATCGTGTGCCCAAGCTCCCGGTGGACACGATGACCCTCGGAGTGAGTGACCTGATGGCGAGTCAATCCAACGCCTCCACGACTGGCATCTCGTCCGCCGCCGACATCATGCAAAACCCGCTCGGTGGGGGCCGGGAGACAGTCGAGTCGATCGTTGTGGCATTTGTCCTCGCCCTCTTGTTTCGCACGTTCGAGGCCGAAGCATTCGTGATTCCGACCGGCTCGATGGCCAATACGCTCATGGGCCGTCACCGCGATCTTGTCTGCGAGACCTGCGGCACTTCGTTTCGCGTCGGGGCGAGCACAGAGCTCGATGATGCGGCATGCAGGCTCAACCCCCGGGCCTTCTTGAACGCAGCGCGATGCCCGGGCTGCGGCGCGGTCATGCGGCTCACCGATGACGGGGGCCGCTACAAGCATGAGTATCCACCGTTCGCCGGCGATCGGATCATCGTCGAAAAGTTTGCCTACGATTTCGTCGATCCCTCACGATGGGATGTCATCGTCTTCAAGTATCCTGAGGATGCACGCACCCACTACATCAAGCGGCTTGTGGGTCTGCCTGGCGAGACGGTCTTCATATCGGGCGGTGATATCTGGACCAGCCTCGACCAGGAAGATCCCGCGATTGCCCGCAAGCCTCCCGACCGGATGCGGGCGATGCTCCAGACAGTGAATGACAGCCAGCATGTGGCCGAGCCCTTGCGAAAAGCCGGATGGCCTGACGCCTGGAGCGACTGGTCGAGCGAGGGGACGGAGCCCCGCTGGACGACGACGGATAGCGGCCGGTCGTTCATGGTTGCTGCCGGTGAGCCGGCTTCCCTCCGCTGGCGGCGTTTCGTGCCGCTGGACTGGGAGCCAGGAAAGCCTCCAGCGAGACCAGAGCCCGTACTTGTCGGGGACTTCCAGCCCTACAACCAGAGCCCCGACTTTGTCGGTCTTCATCGCAGCCGCGAGTTGGGTGTGATGCTCGACGGCGGCCATTGGGTGGGTGACCTCGCCGTCGAGTGCGTGCTCGAGAGCACCGATGGCGCCGGTGTCGTCACGCTTGATCTTGTGGAAGCTGGGCTGCGGCATGCTTGCACCATCGATCTGGCCACGGGCAAAGCCACGTTCTCACGGGCTGGCGCCGTGCTCGCTACCGCGACCACACCCGTCCGTGGTGAGGGCCGCTGGCAGATCTTGTTTGCCAATGTGGACGATGAGATCTCGCTCGCCATTGATGGGCGGCGGGTGACGGTGGACGGCGAGACGACCTGGACACGGAGCTTCCGGGAAGCCGCTGAAGCGAGGCCGGTGGTGCGAAAGGGGCAGCCGGGTGAGACCGAGCCCGATGACTTGGCGCCCGTGGGGATCACCGTGGCTGGTGGAAGCATGAAGGTCACCGACCTCGCGGTGCTTCGTGACATCTATTACATCGCGTCCGATACCCAGGCTGGACTCGTGGGCCGCGAAGCCGAGGAGCCATTCCTCGAGTTCCCACTTTTTGAAGACCAATTTTTTGTGCTGGGCGACAACTCGTCTGCCAGCAAAGACGGCCGGGCTTGGGGCACACGAGAGCAACCTCTTCACCATGTCGATCGGCGGCTGCTGGTGGGTCGTGCCCTCGTCGTGTTCTGGCCCCATGCCGTGCCGACGTCGTGGAATGTCAAAGTTGCCGAGCGTTGTGGCTGGGAACTGCGGTTGCCCTTCCTGCCCAACTTCGCGAGGATGCGATTCGTGAAGTGACGCGGCCGGCAGAGGCCCTTCAACGGCTCACGCGAGGTGCAGAGATGTCGCTTTTGTCGGTCGAGGGCCTCGTGAAGAACTACGGCCGCCGCCGTGTGGTGGACGGCGTGGATTTTCATGTCGAAACCGGCGAGATCGTCGGCCTGCTCGGGCCCAACGGGGCCGGCAAGACGACGAGCTTCCGGATGACCTGCGGCATGGTGATCCCCGACGCCGGGACCGTGCTCCTCGACGACGCTGATGTGACCGACTGGCCGATGTACAAGCGGGCCCGCGACGGCGGCATGGGCTATTTGGCTCAGGAGCAGAGCGTGTTCCGCAAGCTCACCGTGGAGCAAAATCTGCTGGCGATCATGGAGCTTGTGGGGATGGCCCCCAAGGAGCGCAGGCGGCGGTGCGAGGAGCTGCTCGAACAGTTTGATATCGCACGGATTCGCCGCTCGAAGGCCCACTACATTTCCGGTGGTGAAAAGCGTCGGCTCGAGATTGCCCGCTGCCTCGTCACCGAACCACGGATCATTCTCTTAGACGAGCCCTTCACAGGCATCGACCCGGTGACGATCCATTCGATCCAGAAGATCATCCAGGGGCTTCGGGACGACGGCATTGCGATCCTGATTACCGACCACCGTGAGCGGGAGACGCTCGCGATTACCGATCGCAGCTATGTGATCCGTGCCGGCAAGGTGCTCTGCCACGGCTCGGCCGAGGAAGTGCTCAATCACCCCGACGCCAAGAAGTATTACTTCGGCGAAAGCCACGGCGTCACCGCGGCGTAGCGGATCTCGCGAGCCCGGAGGTGACGGGGGCTCGGGCCAGGGGCCAGGCTCTTTTTCCGGTAGGAAAACCGCCGGCCCCGCTCTGGTCCCAGGCACCTGGTAGGCGGGCGTTGGTTTTCGGAATCCTCAGGATTTTTGAGGGATTGACCTTCTTTTTAGTAAGGACTATCCTGCTCTCCGTCTTGGTTTCAGCCGAATTGGGAACGCTACTGCACGCACCCCCCGTCCGTTGTCGTTTTGAAACGATCGTGACGGCAATCTGACCGGCCATTCGAAGTGCGGAGCTCGCTCCGCCATTTCGCCGGTGGTGCTGCATGAGAGGCTGGGCTGACGCCTATCTCCCAGCGGCGGGTGTTGCCTTCTTGATCGTTTCGCGGCGTGTGGCCCGTGCTTTCCACAGCCCACGCGCCAGCGACTGACCGGACGCACCGTTCTTCGAAGCCTTTCGTCTCTGGGAGGCACATGGATCGAACCCACGTTCTGGTGTGGGCGCGATCAATCTTCCTTCGAGAGCGTGTTTGGGGGGTGAGCAAAACGATGTGTGAACAAGGGGGATGTGTGAACAAGGGGTGAGCCTCGAATCGGTTTCGTGGGGGATACGGGGAAGAAGATTGCGAATGTGCGAATTGAACTCCTGGAGGGGAACAGACATGGTGAGGCGAGCAGTCATGACGGGTCGCGTTCGGTGGGGCAGGTCTCTTGGTGTTCGTGTACGGCGATGCGTGTCGCTGCTACTCGTCATGGTCCTGTTGGCTCCCCCCGCGTGGGCGGCCCCGCCGGCCCCCCAACTGAGCTCTCGATCGGGGGCGGCCTACACCCTCTTTCTCAACTTCAGCGGGTTTACCTGGAACAACGACTGGAGCAGCAAGGCCGGGGATCAGATCCCTGGCACGGTCCCCGCGTATACCACCGACGGCGATGCCACCACGTTCACGGGCACAGAACTCAGGTACATCGAAGAAGTCTGGTCCCGCGTGGCTGAAAAGTTCGCCGCGTTCAACGTGAACGTCACGACCGTCGATCCTGCGACGGCTGGCCTCACCGATGCCGATCGCCAGGCCTTCTACAACGGACAGGCCAAAATGATGCACACCGTCATCGGTGGCAACAGCTCGTGGTACGGTTCCCTCGCCGGTGGCGTGTCATACGTCGGCGTGACGAGTACCAGTTGGGGTTCGACCTCGCCCTACCACCTGAACTGGGTGTTCCCGAACGGATCGACCAGCACCACGCGCCTCGCCGAGACCACGACCCACGAGAACGGGCATGGCCTCGGGCTCAGTCACCAATCGGACTGGAATGGCAGCCTCTTCACCGAGTACAGCAATGGTAGCGGAGCGGCATGGGCCCCCGCGCCAATCATGGGAAACAGTAATTCGGCCTCGCGCGGCCTCTGGTCGGTGGGCACCAAGTACGACGGCGTTTTGCAGAATGATGTCGGCGTGCTTCTCGCGAATCCGAGCCTCACCGTCGTGGATTCCGGGATCGGACACACGCAGGGAGCGGCGACGGCGCTCACGGGCATCAATGGCACGATTGACTTCACACTTGGCAAGGGCGGCATCACGACCGTCTCGGGTCAGGCGAACCCTGATCCGACGAACCTCGCCCACTACACGGAGGACTACTGGTCCTTCACGACCACCGGCGGCACGGTCACGCTGAACGCGATCTCAGGACGGTCCACGATCACGTCGGGCGTGGCAGACCCCGGCAAGACTCTTGACGCGAAATTGACCATTCTCGACAGCCTCGGCTCGACCGTCGCCACCACGACCTATTCCGCCGGGCAGCTTGATGCCACGATCAGCCAAAGCCTGGCGCCTGGCACGTACTTCGCGAAAGTTTCGACGACCAATGGCTCGGATGGCAGTGGCACTGGCCTCACGGACACGAGCTACACCACGCGAACGTTCTTTGACATCGGTTCCTACTTCCTGACCGGCAGCATCCCCGGGCTCAATAGCGAGACCGTCCGCTACTGGGACAACAACGGCTCCACGGGTGGCTTTGGGACCGCAGCCGGCACGTGGGCTGCCTCGACAACCGGCAATGGCTCGCAGGGCTGGAGCGCCGCTTTGGGCGGCAACGTCACCCCCGGCACCGCGAGCGTCGCCACCGTCGACAGCGTGCACTTTGGATCCAATGTCGACGGGCTTGCCACGGGGACCGTGACAGTCTCCGGGGCCGTGAGCGCCAACCGCATCACATTTGGCTCGGCGTCCGGGGCCATCATGATCTCGGGCGGCACGATCACGCTCGCGAGCATGACGCCAACCATCACCGTCAACAACACGACCAATACGATCGCGTCGGCAATCGCGGGTTCGGCCGGTCTCGTGAAGGCCGGCACCGGCACGCTGGTCCTGTCTGGCAGCAGCAACTACACCGGGCCGACCACCGTGTCTGCCGGCTCGCTCGTGCTCTTCGGAAGTGCCAGTCTTTCCGATCTCGGTGCGGTCAGTACGTCTGCCAGCGGTGCGACCCTCGATATCAGCGGGATTTCCGCGAGCAGTGAGACCGTCGGCTCGATCACGGGCGCCGCCGGATCGGCGATCGTGCTGGGGTCAAAGAATCTCACCATCGGCGGCGTTTTGGCGAACACCACCTATGCCGGCGTGATTTCCGGGGTCGGCGGTTCACTGACGAAGTACAGCCCGGGCACCCTGACACTCTCCGCATCCAACACCTACACGGGCAATACGACGATCAGCGGCGGCACGCTCGCGGTGTCGGTGATGGCCAACGGTGGGGCGAACAGCAACATCGGTGCATCCTCGAATGCCGCGGCGAATCTCGTGCTGACGAATAATGGCACGCTTCGCTACACCGGTGGCACGGTCAGCACCGATCGTGGGTTTACGCTCTCCGGAAACGCCAGCATCGATGCCTCCGGTGCGGGCCCGATCAACTTCACCAATACAGGAGCGACGGCCTTCGGTACGACCAACCAGACCCGCACACTGACGCTCACGGGAACAAACGCTGGCAACAACACGCTCGCCGCGACCCTCGCGGACAATGGCACAGGAGCGGTCAGCCTCACGAAGACGGGCACCGGCACCTGGGTGGTCAGTGGGTCGAATACCCACACGGGTGTGACCACCGTGAGCGGTGGCACGCTCGCGGTGTCGGTGATGGCCAACGGTGGATCTGCGAGCAGCGTTGGAGCCTCGGCGAACCTCGCGACCAGCCTGCTTCTCGGCAACGGGACCACGCTGCGGTACGCCGGTGCGGCCAATGCAACGACCGATCACGCCTTCACGGTCAATGGCACCTCGGCGGGCCACGGCGCCACGATCGAGTCGTCTGGTGCCGGGACGCTTTCGTTCGATACACCCGCAACCCTGCTCGCCTATGGGACTAACAACCAGACCCGAACCCTCACGCTCGGCGGCACGAACACCGGGTCCAACACGCTTGGCAAGGTCATTGGCAACAATGGCTCCGGTGCCACGAGCCTCGTGAAGACGGACGCGGGGCGCTGGGTTCTCGATCAGACGAATACCTACACGGGTACCACCACCATCAGTGGCGGCACGCTTGCCCTCGGGGCCACCGGCTCGCTTGCCTCGGCGCTGATCGCCGTGGAAGCAGGTGGCACGCTCGCCGGGACAGGTACGGTCACGGGAACCATAGATTTTGTGAACGGATCGTTCTTCGACATTTCGAGTGCTCTTGCGAGCAATCCGCTCGATCGGGACTGGATCACGGTGGGTGGCACCATCACATTTGGGAACTCGTTCGGTGTTGGCAGTCTCTTGGGAATCGACTGGGGCACGGTCGGGCTTGGCACGTTCCAGCTCATCGCGACCACCCAAACTGACTGGGGCAGCCTCAATAACTTTGGGACTGGCAATGCCTACTTTGATGTCGGCTCGGGGAAGTCCGCATATTTCGCCACCGGCAGTCTCAATCTCGTCGTCGTGCCCGAGCCTTCGACCTACGCCCTTCTCGGCGGCCTCGGGGTAGTGGCCCTGGCGGCACTCCGCCGCCGCCGGCGGGCGTGAACGGGCCGAGGCCGCCGGGAGGCGGTTACCCGACGGGGAGCGCCAACGAATCTGTGACGCTCTGGCCTGAGCCGGTCGTCTGCGTTGCGATCGAGTCGTAGGCGACGAGCTCCATCGTGCCGTCGAGGTGCTCGACCAGCGCCGTGCAGTGCTCCACCCAGTCGCCGCAGTTGTAGTAGGCGATGCCGTCGATCGTGCGAATGGCGGGCACGTGGATGTGGCCGCAGATCACGCCGGTGCAGCCCTGCTGCCGCGTGTAGCGGGCCACAAAGTGTTCAAAATCGTTGACGAAGTTGACGGCCGACTTCACCTTGGTTTTGAGCATCGAACTGAAGGACCAATACGGATAGCCCAGGGCCCGGCGGCCGGCGTTCATCCAGGCGTTCATGTGGAGGGCGGCGGTGTAGGCGCGGTCGCCGAGCTTGTAGACCCAGGCGGCGTGCTTCGTGAGGTGGTCGAAGACGTCGCCGTGGATCACGAGAAGGCGCTCCCCCGAGGGCGTCTCGTGGATGAACTGGTCGGCCAGTTCCATGTGGCCGAAGGTGTGCGGAGCGAAGGGCCGCAGGAACTCGTCGTGGTTGCCCGTGGCGTAGCGGACCTGGGTGCCCCGTTTGAGCATGCCCAGGATGCGGCGGACGACAAAGCTCGCGGTGTCGGTCCAGACGAGGCTCCGCTTCATCTTCCAGCCGTCGATGATGTCGCCGACGAGGTAGAGCGTGTCGGGCTCATAGCGGCCGAGAAAGTCGAAGAGCTCGGCGGCTCGCGAGAAGCCGCATCCGAGGTGGACATCGGAGAGAAAGAGCGAGCGGACTCTCATCGTGGCGGCTCCGTGAGGCCGGCGGGGCGACTGCGTGCTCCGCCGTCGAAGAGGAGGCTACCGCGGCCGCATCCACGGGGCATCGCCGAAACACGTGAGAATTGCGTGAAGTGCCTGGAGATGACGCCTTCGGCAGCGTCAGCTTCCCTTGAGGGAGAGCCCCTTCACCGTCAGCACAGCCCCCAGGCTCATCATGGCCAGCCCCAGCCAGCGGGGCGGCTCGATAACCTTGCGGAGAGGCGGGGCCTGCCATGACGCCATCGCGGCTGATCCGCCGCCGAGCCGCGCTGCAACGAACTGGCTCGACCGCTCATTGAGCGTGAATGACGACACGACGCGGAACTGCACGCCCACGAGAAAGAGGAGCAGGCCCGCCAGCAGAATTCGGTTGCGATTGAGAACCATCATGCACCCCAGGACGGTTGGCACCTCCGTCCTCGTCTGGGAGAAATCGAAACATGGGGTGGTCGCTCTCCAGCGGGGCCGCTGGGCGTCCGGTTGTCTCGGGTGTACCAGGCGTATGGCCGGGCGATCGCCGCGCATCAGCCTGGCAATTCAGGGAATCTGCGGGGATGAAAGGTGATCCTGACGAAAATTCCTGTCGAAGCGATTGCTCCGATGACGATGACCAAGCCACCTGCGTGGATTGTTCCGCGCCTGCCTCGTGACAAGAGCTGCTCCCGTGAACGCCTCACCGCATTCCCTGCTCGCCTGGATGCTCATGCTGACGGCGCTCGTGGCATCGGGTGTTGGCAGCCGAGCGGCCGAATTCGCGCCCGCGCCGCCGGACCTCGCCATGGTGGCCCCTGTGGCCTTCGACGGCGATCTCATGCTCGAGCCGTTTGCAACCGCGGCGGAGCCCCTTCCGACGCCCGCCGCGAAGCCACTGATCGTCCCGCCGAACGTGGTTCGCGATGCGGCAGGCATTCCGCCGGCTGGCATGGTGGACGTGGTCTCAGGGCCTCTCGACGGCATGTTTATCGATGAAGGCTTCGATGAGATGCCCTTCGAGGCGTCGTCGGGCCGCTGGTTCTGGAACGGCGGCTGGTACGTCGGGGGCGAGAGCCTCTGGATGGGCCGGAGCATCAACAACCGGCGAGACATCGCGCTAGACACGTCATACCCCGACGTCACCTACACGACGTTCGCCCAGCCGTTCAATGTGGCCCCGGGTGCTCGGGCGACGATCGGCAAGTCTCTCGGCCGCGACTACCTCGATCGCGATCGCGCTGTTGAGTTCGTCTACTACGGCGGGATGGCCTACAACGACGTCTCCGGGTGGAACGGTGGATTGGGTGGGAATACGCTCTTCACGCCGCTCGACCCCCTCTTCCCGGGATTCAACGCCGCTGGGACATATACCACCAGCTTCAACTCCGACTTCAATAGTTGGGAGTGGAACTACAAACTTCGCCGACGGCTCGGCCGGGACAAGCTCATCATGTCGCCCGACGGCAGTTGGACGAAGCATGCAGAGCGAGGTTGGCTCCCAGCCCTGATCGTTGGCCCGCGCCTGGCAAACGTGAATGAAGGCTTCTCGCTCACCAGCTCCAGGCCTGGCATAGCAGCGTCCGACTTCGGCGGCGTCTACAACATCAACACCCAGAACTGGCTGCTCGGCCTCAATGTCGGCGGCGAGCTCATCAGCCAAAACGAGTTCTATTACTGGGGCCTTCGTGGCCGCGCCGCCCCGGCGCTTTCATTTGCGAGCACGTCCCAGGCGGCAGCCGGAGTGAATACCACGGCCACAGGGCCTAACACCCCGCAGTTCGCGTCATTCACCGACGCGCAGACGAAGACCGCCGCAGGCTTCATCGGCGACCTCACCCTCTTCGCCGGGTGGCAAGTCACGCCGAACTTCTCGTTCCAGGTCGGTTACGATTTTCTCTGGGTGGCAGGCATGGCCACCGCCACGCGGCAGTTCAATCTCGACGATCGAGACAACAATGCGATCGATGTAGGCGGCCAAACCTTCTACAACGGCTTGTCGTTCGGCTTCAACGGAAGCTGGTAACGAAGGCCCCGGTCAGCGTCGGATCGCCACTGCCACGGCCTGGCCGGTCGAGCAGAAGTTGACCTTCACGGCCGTGGAGGGACGCCCAGCAAGCGGGCCTCCGTGAACCACGTTCACCGGACACTCCGGGTCGGCCGTGTGGTAGTTGAGCGTCGAAGGCACCAGCCCCCGCTCGAGCCCCAGAATACTTGCGGCAAGTTCGACCACGCCCCCGCCGGCACCCATGTGCCCGAAGAAACTTTTGGGAGCGGTCACCGGCACGTCTCCCAGCTCGGCCGCGATGGCGCGGGCCTCGGCACGGTCCATCTCCACCGTGCTCACGCCGTGTGCGTTCACATGGCCGACGTCGCATGGCTTCATCCCCGCGGCGTCGCAGACGGCTCGGATCGCCTGGCGGAGGGACGAGCCAGTGAGGCCATCGCGGCGAGCCCGTGGCTCGCATCGCGCCGCTGTCGCGGTGAGGACGCACCGAATGGTGGCCCCGCGATGCTCGGCATGTTCGCGAGACTCGAGCACGATCACCCCGGCTCCCTCGCCATTGACCATCCCGTCACGATCTCGATCGAAGGGGCGGCAGGCCGCCTGGAAGTCATCGGCGCGGTGTGAGAGCAAGGCATCGCCGCGGGCGACCAGCGCCGTGGGGTGCAGCCGAGAGCCCGTGCCCCCGGCGAGCATCACGTCGGCCCAGCCGCGGCTGATCACGCTTGCTGCCTCGGCGATGGCGAGCAGCCCCGAGACGTCGCCGAGCACAATCGAGTTGTTGGGCCCCCGCGCATCATGGGCAATCGCGACATGCGAGGCTGTCATGTTGGGGAGGTGCTTGAGGAGCCAGAGCGGATGCAGCTCCTCGTGGATGGCCTCCGACCAAAGGTGAAAGTCGAATTGCCCGTGTGCGATCGAGCGACGGTAGGCCTGCTCGAGATCCTCGAGATCGGCGTAGATCATGTCGTTGCCGAAGACGACGCCGAAGCGATCGGGTTGGACGCCCCCGGACACGATGCCGGCGTCTGTGAGGGCGAGATCAGCCGCGGCGAAGCCGGTTTGGATCTCGCGGCTCATCACCTTCAGGCTTTTTCGCGGCCGGACATACTGCTTCGGGTCGAAATCGGGGATCTGGCCGCCGAACCGCACCCGGAGCGAACTGGCATCGAAAAGATCAACCGGACGAATGCCGCTTTCCCCCGCGGCGAGCGCCTGCCAGAAGGCGTCACAGCCGATCCCGATCGGGCTGACGACGCCGACACCGGTGATCACGATCTCCCGCGGATGGCTCATACACCCCAGACACTAAACCACGGGGCCCGGCTGCCGGAAGTGGAGACGCGGAGAGTCCGTGGAAATGCCCTGCGCGGCCCTGCAGGCAGGGAAGCGTCGGGCTCCAGGCGGTCAGCCGATATCGTCGTCGCTGCCAGCAGCCTGCGCGTCGGCATAGGGGTCGGTGACGCAGACCATCTCGTCGCAGAAACCGGGTTCCTCCTCGTCTGCCCGAACGAGCGACAGGAGGGCATTCTTCTCGCTTTCGGAGATCTCCGCCTGGCGGAAGCTGCGGATGATCTCGGGAGCCGGGTCATCGACGGGGTCGATGATCTCCACACTCAGTCGCCCCACGAGAACATGGCGGCGGGTGGCGAATCGGTCGCAGAGCGACAAGAGCTCGTCACGGTTCATACTCATCGTCAAAACCCTCCCTGGCCAAAAAGGGGAGCCGGGGCGTTCGGTGTCCCGGTCGAAACGAATCCTACGGGCGCGGTCCAGCCCGGCCTTGTGAGAATCCTGTACGGATCCCATGAAGGAATGGTTTGCCGCCGGGTGCGGGGCTGCCCACGTCAGCCCTCGAGGAAGCGACTCACGGCCCCGATGAAGGCCTCCGCGGCGTCGGCATGGACCCAGTGTCCGGCCCCCTCGATGACCTCGATCACGGCCTGGGGAAAGAGCCGCTCGATTTCCGCATGATGGTGCGGCTGGACGTAAGGGGACCGGCCGCCGACCAGGAACAGCGTCGGCTTGGTGAACAGCGTCCCGAGGGGGACATCTGGGAAGCCGAGAATCATGTCGAAATTCTGTTCGATCGCGGCCAGGTTGACCGTCCAAACGAGGCCGGCTGGGCTCGGGGCGACGTTGAGCGCCAGGAACCCGCGGACAGTTGGGTCGGGGATGGCGTCGGCGAGCGCCTCTTTGACGTCAAGCCGGCTCGTGAATGCATCGAGTGGCACCGCCCGCATGGCTCGGACGAACTCGACGGGCGTGGCTACGGAGGGTGCTGGCGCGATATCGACGACGACGAGCCGCTCGACGAGCTCCGGGTGCTCGAGTGCGAGGAGCATCGCCACCTTGCCTCCCATGCTGTGGCCAAGCACCGCTGCGGAGCCAACGGCTCTTTCCGCAATCACCCGGGCGACATCGGCGGCCATTGCCGGGTAGTCGTGACGATCATCCCACGGGCTCTCGCCGTGGTTTCGCAGATCGACCGAGATGACGTGATGATTCGTGGCAAGCCTGTGGGCAATCGTCGCCCAGTTCCGCTTCGATCCAAAGAGCCCGTGCAGAACGACAAGCGGCTTGCCCTCACCGGTCTCACTGACGGCGAGCTTGACAGTCATGGCTCCTCACAGATCAATGTCGAGGCCCTGAAAGCCCTGGATGGGAGCTGCCTCGGGCTTGTGGACCTTGACGAGCGCCTTGCCGGCTCGGGCCTGGAGGGCCTTCGCAGCCGGATATTCCCTGAAATCCTTGCCCTCTGGCCCGCCCCGCAGCACCGTGACCTCTAAATACTCCATCACGTCGCGGAGTGCCTGGGCTACGATCGCCGAGTCGGCGGGCGGCAGCGGCTTCATGGACTCGGCATTCACAACCACGCTTTCGGCGGCGGCTTTATGCCCTTTTCGCAACTGATCGACCAGGAGCGGCATAGCGTGCGGCGATCCCATCCGGCCGAGAAAGGTGACGAGGCGTGTGTCGCCGGCGAGCGTCAGGATCGCTCGAGCGAACGCGATCCGCTGGTCGTCCGTGCGATCGCCATAGCCCTTGGGCCCAAGCACCATCCGCCGGACCGACTCCGCCGCCACGAGCGGCGCCTTTGATTTGTCAGACGCCGCCAGCCGCAGCAGCACCGCGTCGGCCTCGATTGCGGGGGAATACGATAGCGCACTCACGACCGTCCGGAACTCGGCGGCCACTCTCGTTGCTCCTGCCTTCTCGAGCGCGGCCAGACTCGTGGCGTCGCCAAACTGGCCAAGCAGCCAGAGAATGGACTCTCGCCGCGGGCCCTCGGCCTTCGGCAAGGCAGCGATGACCGCATCACGCACGCGCGTGGCAACGGCTGAATCTGCCCGAAGTACCAGAAGAGCCCGTTCAGTGCCCCGCAGGTCGTCCGGTGCCGACGGCAGGTCGTCCGGTGCCGACGCCTGGGTGAAGTGACTGAGTAGGGGCTCGACCGCCCGCGCACCGCCGATCGCTGCGGCAGCCTCGGCCGCGGCCCCGCGCACCGTGGGATCATCATGCTCAAGCGCGGCGAGCGCCACGGGCAGGCCGGCCTCCCCGCGGGCTTGGCCGAGCACTGCAAGGATTCCCGCCTGCACCGCCGGATTCTTTTCTCGAGCAAAGCGAGCGGCGAGCTGTTTGCCGCCGTCGGCCTTCGCCAGCTCTGCAGCCCGCAGTCGCGCGAGGTCTCGCACGCGGCGATCATCCCGTACAAAAAGTGGCACGAGATCATCGAGCGCATCCGGCCCGAGCATGTCTGCAAGAACATCGATTGCCACGGTGGCCCGGAATGTCGTCCGCCGCGACGTGTCGGCAAGCGTCTCACGGCAGATCGCAATCTTTTCGGCGTCGCTCCCGGCCGCCGCAAGCGTGCTCAAGAAGAGGCCTCGGACATCGTCGGCGATGCTCGGACACGGGGCCGACGATGGAGCCGACGCAATGAGCGTCACGAGCGAGGTGTAGGGAACGGGCGTGGCCAACTCGTCGCTCGTGTCTTTGACCGTCACGAGTGGATTATCGACGATCATGGTCTGAAAAGCGTCGAGATACTCACGGAACGCAGCCGGCTTCTGCTGGACGATGGAAGGATCGAAGAGGGCGTGCTTGGGGTGGACCATCGTCACGAACGGCCGGATGTGCCGGGGGAGCTCGGCCTGGCAGCTGAGCCGGCAGAGCATGCTGTCGAAGCCTTCCTGGTAGCCGTGCCGCTGGAGGATCGTCCGGGCCGGCCGGGCGCGAGCCGCGAACATCTGGTCGTTGAGCTGCTCCTCTTCGGCGATGAAAACGAGCGGATCGGCGAGGCGCACGACCGTGTCCTTGTCCCAGACGTTGAGGCGTGAATTGAGGAAGCCTTTTCCGCCAACCGGGTCGAGTGTGAGGAGCCCTTCGAGGGCGTCGCGGACAAGCCTCTCGTCGAAGCCGGCAGAAAACGGAGACTTTGCCAGCGGCGTGTCGCCACCAAAGAGTGGGCCCTGGATTGCGTTGCGGACACTGTTCGGGGCGACTGCCTGCGGTGGGGCTGTCGCCGCGGACAGCAGCGCCGCCTGGGTCTCCGCATTGGTCGCGGTCTGCGACACCACGGCCACCGTCGTGATACGGACAAAGTCGTGGGAGTCTTCGAGCCGCTTTGTGATCGCGGAGAGGTTGGCAAGCACTGTGTCGGGCCCACAGAAGTAGAGCCCACGGACGGCCCCGTCCCGGAACCTGGCGTTGTCGCTCTCGAGGAGCTTCACAAGACGCTCGGCGATTGCCTTCTCACCGGCCTTGAATCGCTTTCCGAGCTCCTCGGCCACCTGCCGTCGGGCCTTGGGTATGAAGATGTCGAGGAGATCAAAAAGCTCGTCGGTCGACCGGTCCTTCCACGGCGTGCCGACCTTGGCATCGAGCCAGGGATCGTTGAACTGACCCCGGGCACTAGCAAGCAACTGCTTCAGTTCGCGGTCGTTCAGCCAGAGGCTTTTGTCCGGGTCCTTGCCCGTAATGAGCGTTTTCCGGAGGGCTACTGCCTGGTGGAGCACTTCCGTCGCGGTCGGGTCGCGGAGGGCTTTGTATTTGGACCCAGTCGGGGAGTGGTAGACAAAGCTCCCATCGTGCCGTCGGCAGAGCGTCCTCCGCCACCGCATGTTGCGTTCGGCAAGCATGCGAACGTCGGGGCCAACGAGGCTCGCCGCCCAACTGGACCAGTTCGTGTGCCAGTCGTGACCGTGGCCGCCCCTCGCTGTGAACGACGCATGGGCCGCCATCGTCGCAAAATACTTGGCGGCGTAGTCATCACCGAGGAGCTTCATCGCAAAAGCGGTGCCACTGTTCTTGCCGTTACTGTCGTCGGTATCAGCAGCGGGATGATCGCCATAAGGAAGCGCGCCCTGGTCCACAAACGAACCAAAAAACAGCCGGGATCGTTCGAGGGCCGCGTCGATCTCCGGATGCTCAATACCGCACTTTTTGGCAAGCGCCAGGAGAAAGAAGCAATGGTTGCCGGCGGCGTTGAGGGCTCCGTAGCCGGGGTTCGATCGGTGCAGTTCGCCGCCGTTGAACGCAGGCCACGCGAACGTGTGGCCCCAGGTTCCCCCCGCGCTTTGTCCCATCGCCGTCTTCACCGCCCATTCCTTGAGGGCGGGCAGCACATAGTCGTCACCTGTGGCGTCGTAGTAGATCGCGCAGGGCAGCCCCACGAAGCCGACGTGCCAGCTCAGCATTCCACTTGGTTTCATCATGTCGATCGAGCCTGCGAAGCCCGGCTGCCACTGCTTGCAGTGTGGGCCCCGGACCCATTCGCGGACGAGCTTCAGGTGTTCGGGCTTGCCCGAGGCGATGAGCGCAATGGCCTCTGTGGTGCCGCCGCGGCCCGAGCTCGGATTCTTCGGGTCCACGACGAACTTCTTTTCGAGCACCTTCCAAGCATCCTCGAGGATCTGCGTGGTCTTCGGGCAGTCGAAAGGTGCCGTGTCGGCGTACGCTGGAAACGTCCGAAGCCGCAGCTCCGCGTCGAGTGTCGTAGCGTCGATGGGGAACGCATCGAATTTCTGTCGCGCGGTCTCCTCTTTCTTGGTCTCCGATGCCTTCCAGTCATAGAGGGCATCACCGTCCTCGGCTGCGGCAAAGACTTCTTCGAGGTTCACGCGGTCGGTATCGAGCGTCGCATTCCGTTTGACGTAGTTGCGGTCGCGCCATACGGCCAGCGCGAGCCGGCCGCCGTTCTCCTCCTTCTCGGCCTCGATGATGGCGTTGCCCACGAGCACCCCGAGATGGCCGCCGGGCTTGAAGGCCGTTCCGCCGATGCCCAGGAGCACGTCGCCGCGTTGGAGTTGTCCCTCGGCCGGCGAGCCCGCGAGAATCTGCTGCACGAGGAACTGATCGCCGGCAAAGCCGCCCGCCCAGACGCCGACAATGCCCGTGGGACCGAGGCTCCAGATCTGCGTCTCCTTGGGAACGGCGGCCCCCTTGGTGAAGTCGGGGATGGCCGCGGGCCGCACCGGCGTCACCGGCTCGTCGCCACCAGCGGCGACAGCAGCCTGCTGCTCGGGCGTCACCTCGCGCTCGTCGGCACTTACGATGCCAGCACCCAGCATGGCCGCCACGAGGGCGAGCGTGGCTCCACGGGACGTGGTCCCAAAGCGAGAAACTTTCATGCTGCACTCTCCACGGAGGATGTTGGCCGAGCGGGTTCGCTCTCCCGGCAAAGAAACACTGAAAAGCCTGCCCGGCGTCCGCGACTCGACACGGCCTGAATAAGCCGTTTCCATCGCTCGATGAAGGCCGAAGCGGTAGCCTGGTCTGGCGGTGCGGCCCCCGCAAGATCCCAGACCACGTGAACAATCTGAGCCGCACGGGCCCGCGTGGCCTGCCGCTCTTCTAAGAAGATACAAAAATCTTTCACCAGCCGCTCGGCTCGGGTCGGATCGTCGAGCAGGAACGAGCATCGGCCGTACCAGAGGCTTTCGAAGATGAAGCGGTTTCCGCAGTCTTCCCCGTCCGAGCCGACGTGAAGGATCTGCACCGGCCGCCTCCTCCGCTCGAAGCCGGTAAGGGCAGCCTGGGCGGCATCAGCGGCTGCGGGGCTGGCCGCGAGGAAGACAAAGCAGTCGCCTCGATGCAGGAGCCACGCGAGCTCCTCCGGCATGGAACGCCGCGGTGGCCTCGGTCGTACCACGAGCGAGGGCAGCTGGCGACCCGCGTTAACCACCGCGCTCGGCACCGGCAGCGGCAGGTAGGCCGTGGCGTAATCGTTGGCCCGCCTGAGCCAGTCGCGGGCGAGAACAGCGACCGCCGCGACCACGAGGAACCGCGACCACCACAGGTTCCAGCGGTCCACGCGGTGGGCCGTAGCGTACGCCTCCTCCGACACCACGATGGGCTGCCAGCTCGACTCGGCCACCGTCTGCCCTGCGTCCAACCCTGCCGGCTCGTTGTCACTGTCGAGGCCAGCCTCAAGGCTGTCATCCGACGTCGTCCCTTCGCCCCGTGCCTTTTTCTTCTGCTTCCATCCCGGTTCAGCGACGGAATCCTCTTCTTCGATCGTTTCAAGATACTTGAGGTCGGCGTCGTCGAGGCCTGCCTTGTCGAGAGCATCGTCTTTGGCGTCCTCGGCGAATTGGATGTCTGCTGCTGACTGCTCACGGGTCGCGTCGAGCGCCGCCACCTTCTTCTGGTGGAGCGCCTCCTCGGCCTTGCGGGCGGCGGCCACGGCAGCCGAACGATCGGGCTCGAGCCGGTTCACATGGAACGTCGAGTTCACCTGGGCGCAGACAAGCGACAAGGCAGCAACCAGCACCGCCACGACCAGCGGCCGCGGCCCGGTTCGCCTGAGCAGACCGAGGCTCCAGAGGACTGGTACCGCAAGCGACACCGCCAGCCCGACGTAGCCGATCGCGCCGAAAGATTGAAAGGTCCACGTCATGTCCGGCTCACTTCTTGATCTTGGCCACAGCATCGTTCCAGCGATCGAAGGCGTACCGCACGAGGTTGATGCCCAGGTGCATGGCGCTGGCCTTCATCTCCGGGCTCACATCGGTGTACGCGGAGGACTTCCAGGCGTCGTTTATGTCACCGGGGTGGTAGAAGGCGACCCACCGCCCCTCATGTTTGATGCCAAGCGCCCGCCGGCCACCGTGATGCCAGAACGCTGGGGCACCATCGGGAAACATGAACGGAAGCCGGTAGAGCTCGTCGTCATCGGCGATGTCCACGAGCGGCTTGTCCGGAAAGACCTGGCGGATGAAGCGCAGAAATGAATCGTGGAAGGCGAGGCTGCCGGCATCGGCGATGAGAAACCCTCCGCCGAGACAGTATTCACGGAGAATCTTGACGTCGGCCGGACTGATGTGGCCCATCGCCCCGTTGCCCGTGAGGTAGACAAACGGCGGAAAGCCATCGCGAGGATATTTTCGTAGAAGTGCGATCGAATGGCTTTCGCCCGACCGGGCTATTTTCTTGAACCCCGTGGCCTGGGCAAACTCGCGGAGGAAGTTGGTGTCGGCGGCGCTTTCGTCCATGCCATCATCCCAGCCGGAGCCACCGTGGTTGAGGCGGATGAAGCGGATCTTGTAGTCCTCCATGCCCTCGGGCCATCCCCCCTCGGTGCCGCCTCCCTTGCCAAGGTTGCCGGTCGCACCCATGTTGGCCGAGACCTGATACTCGAGCTTCGTCATCTCCTCCATCTGCTCGTCGGCCTCGGTGTGGTCGAGGTCGGGCTTCTCGAAGACGATTGCCGAATTCGGATTCACCGTGATCGACTTCTTCTTTTTCTTCTTCTTTGGCTTGACCATCTTCACCATCGCCACGACCGGGTTGCCACTCCCCTTCGGCACCCGGTACGGCTCCACGCAGCCATCGGCTTCGAGCAGCCATGGAATCAGCACGATGACCATGAGATGGGTCAGACCGCTGGCGTAGAGGCTCGCGCGGTGCCGCGGGTCGCGGCCACGCGTGCGGAGATCTTCGAGGGATTCATCACCACGGAGTGGTCCACCTGTCTGGCCTGTGAAGGCCGCGTAGACCGAACGGCTCCGCAGCATCGTCTGCATCCACGCCGCGGCGGCCATCATCGCAAGCGCCGGCCACGCCAGCCGCCACCAGAGAAGCGTCAGTGTGACTTTATCTTGATCGAGTCCATCAATCTGGAGGCCGGCTGCGTGAATGGCCCCCGTGGCATACCAGGCGATGGCCGTGAAGGCTGCCCCCACCGCGTGGATCGTGAAGAGCGCCATGAAGAGAAGCCACCAGGTGGCCCGAATGCGGACAAGGGCCAGGACGCCCGCCCCGACACATGTGGCTCCTGCGACTCCCGCGGCAACACAGCAGGCCTGCACAAGAACGCTGACGAAATTCCGCCCAAAGAGCCCACCGATCCCGGGATTGGCCTTGAAGGCCGCCTCGAGCGCGCCGGGCACCAGCCACCACACAGTGAGCCCAATCCCACCGGCCACGATGCCGCCGATCGCCACCACTGTCGCTTTCGCGACGGACGGTGCGGTGGGAATCGCATCGATAGGCCCGATATCGAAATCGGGGCTGGCGGTGATGGTCATGGGCAGACGATTGGTTACTTGAAGAGGTCTACGTTGGCATCGACATCAGGCATCGCCGGGCCTGCCGGCACAGGTGGTGCCGCGTCCGGCGGAGGCTGCGGCTGGCCCGCGCTGGGAGTCGATACCGTTGGTGGCGGGCCACCCGCGGCGGCCGGCGCGGGAGCAGGGTCACCGGAGGCTGCGGCTGCTGGGGCTGGCTTCGCCGCTGCGGGCTTCGCACCACCGACAAAGCGGGCGCTCAGGTCTTGAGGCGGCACGCCATGCTCCTTAGCAATCGCCTGAATTGATGCCGCGGCCTCCTCGACTGCCGCGTCGAGCTTTTGCTGTTCTGTCAGTCCCGCTGAGGCATCGCCGAGAAACGTGGTCCGCAGCCACGGAACGCTGGCGGCGAGAATCACGATTGTATGGACGACCAGGGCGAGAAGGGCAAACCGAACCAGCCCTCCGCCTCGAAAGTCTCGCAAGAGATCGTCGGGTTCCGCGGACGCGCCACGGGACGGAGCATTCGCTGGGGGCTTGGCACTCGCTGCACTCATGGTGTGCTCTCCTTTTTGGTTCCCACCGCCTCGAGGATGCCTCCACCCTCCGCGATGGCCTTCAATACCGGTTCAAAGATTTCCTTGGTGACGCCTGCATCGCAGCGGAACTGTACATGCCGCTGGTCCTCGGTCACGGTGCCCGCCAGGCGGATCTGGACACCTGTCTCGACTTCCTTGGCGGAGTCCACCCGACCGCCGTTGAAATAGATGGTGCCTTCCTTGTCGATCGCGATCCGTGCCGCCGCAGGGGCCTTCACCTTCTCCACGCGCTCCGAGGCCGGAAGCGTAACCTGGATGTCGGACGCATCCTGCGACGCTTCGCTACAGACGAGAAAGAAGATGATGAGCAAGAAGGCGATATCGCCCATGCTCGCGGTGGGGACGGGCACCGTCCGCCGTTTTTTCCGCCTCGCGTGTGATCGGGTGCGTCCCATACGAGCGGCCTACTTCTCCTCGTCCACGAGCGCCACGACGCCGCCGTTGCCGCTGATCGCCGCGAGGGCCTGAAAGTACGTGTCGTAGGGCGTGCCGGTGGCGCTCTCGAGCATCACGACCCGCTTCTCCGGCACGCGGGCCGGCAGGTCGAGGGCAGCCAGCCGCTCCTCGAGAGCCGGAAACGTCACTGGCGCGTCATTGAAAAAAACCTCGCCGCCGCGCAGGTTCACAATTGGAGTCTTCTCCGACTGAGCCTGCGCCGACTTGTCGCCCGACGGCATCTCGGTCGTGATCGCCTGCAAGCGTACGAGCGTTGTGGCCACGAGGAAGTAGATGATGAGAAGAAAAGCGATATCGGAAAACGAATCGGTGGGGATGCCACCTTCCCGCCTCTTCTTCTCTCCGCGTCGTGCCATGTCGCTATGTCAGTGAGTGAGGATTGAGCCGACGTCGTGGCACGAAGCCACGGCGTTTGAGCGGGCGAAGGCCATGGATGGCTTCGCCCGCGTGGAGTCAGTGCGCCGTGAGGATGTACTCGACGAGTTCGGCGGAGGTCTCGTCGATCTCGAGCTCGATGCCGTCGCTCCACCGGCTGAACAGACTCTGCGGGATCACTGCCCCCAGCGCGATGAGCAGGCCAGCAGCCGTCGTGATGAGTGCCTCGGCGATACCGCTGGCAACCGCGCCTCCGCCGCCTCCGGAACTTCCCGCCTGGGCGAGGCCGGCGAACGACGCGATCATGCCCGTCACCGTGCCGGTCATGCCCAGGAGCGGCGCGGCGGTGCCGACGGTCGTGAGCACGTCGAGCCGGTTGTTCACGGCGCTCATCGCCTGTGCCGACGCATCCTGCATGACTTCGCCGACGACCAGCCGCATCGTCTCGGCGTTCTCCCCCTTGGCCTTCAGATGGGAGTACGACCGCAGGCCCGCGAGCATCACGGCAGCGACCGGTCCACGCGATGTCTCGCAATCTTCAATGGCCGCTGAGATGCTGCCTTTCTTCAGATGGGCGAGCACCTTCGCACGGAGGGATTTGATATCGACCTTTCCGTTCTGGCGGAACGCCACCCAGCGGTCGAAGACTACGGCCAGCGCGGCAAGGCTACACAGGACGAGCGGGATCATCAGCACGCCGCCCTTAATGAGCGTTTCAATCATGATTCAAGAGCTCTCGGGGGAAGGTGAACAAGCAGAGTGGGTAGGGGAGGGTGAGACGCTGCGGCCCCGGCTCAGGTCGGGGCGCCGAGGCAGTGGAGGATATGAAGAGCCTCGCGTGGCTTGAACGCAAGGCGGTTGAAACGGAGGGAGTCACCCGGCTCGATCACGACGTCGCCGGTGGCGTAATCGTAGCGGCTGCCGCGACAGGCTGTGCGGGCGACGCTCGCGACATGATGGCGGCGACCCGCGACGACCACGACTACGCGATCCTCGGTGATGCAAAGCCAGACGGGGGCCTTCTTGAGCCAAGAGCCGGCATCGACCCGGGTGTCGCTTTGCAGGCAGAGCAGGGGGTCGGTGTCGCTGCCCGTCTCGGCGCAATAAAGCTTTCGAACGCGAGGAGGCATGTCAATCACCTGGTGTAGGAAAAGATTTTTGATCCGATCTCCGCGCAAAACACTCTGGACGCCTTTACCATGCCTGCACCTACTGAAGACTATCATCGTCGCCACGAAGCCAGCAGATCCGATGGAATACACCCGTTTAGAAATCCAAACTCTGCACCGCCGATTCCACGGTCAGTCTGGCTTCACTGACAGAGCTGCTGTCCGAATCCATTTCTTCGTCGCACGATCCAAAACGGCAGTGAACACGTCATCGCCGCGCTCGTGAATGTAGCTGATCCGCAACGCTATCGCAAGCGACTTAGCACTAAGCGATAGGCCCATCTCCTCTGACTTTCTCAGATTCAGCGGCAGTCTCTCGCCGTCCACTCCGCGCATCGTGAACTCTGTTTCAATAATCCTGTTCGCGAAGATTCGTCGGCGAATGCCCTCACTGTGCAGGCCCAGTAGCGCGGCCTCCTGTTTCGCATCGGCTTCGTATAACCCACGAACAAATCCTTCGGGGTCAGCTCCGGTGTACAACGGCTCCTCTATCCTGAACCGCGTCAGTCGAATTGTAACCGTTCACAGGGTGGTAGCCCAAACTGGTCTTCCCTGTTTCTCGCAGATCGGCGACATGGTGGGTATGTCGTCGTATCCCGTAACGCCCGAGCAGTTGGCCGTGCTTCCTCCCGAGGTGCGGGCGGTGATCGATGCCATCATCGAGTACTACGAGCGGAAGGTGGCGACGCTGGAGGCGGAGAACAAGGCATTGCGAGACGAGTTGAGGCGTGCTGGAAAGACGCCCGAGAACTCGTCGTTGCCGCCGAGCTCGCAGCACCCGCACGCCAAGCCTCTTCGACGGAAGGAGAAGTCGTGACGCAACCGTGGTGGCCAGCCGGGGCACCCCAAGGCGGAGCGGGCCTTGATTCCCAGCGAGCAGTGCACGGATGTCGTGTCGCTGCGGCCGAAGCGGTGCCGTCGCTGCGGCACCGGGCTTTCTGGCAACGACGCGGAGCCACTGCGGCATCAGGTATGGGAACTGCCGGCCATTCAGCCCCTGATTACCGAGTACCAGCGTCACCGACTTGAGTGCCCGCACTGCGGGGAGTCGACCTGTGCGCCGCTGCCGCCTGGCGTCCCGGCTGGACAGTCGGCCCCGAGGCTGGTGGCGTTCGTGGCGATGCTCATGGCCTACTTCCGGCAGAGCAAGCGGCGGACAGCAGAGTTTGTCTCGACGGTGATGAACATTCCTTGTTCTTCCTCGCTGACAGTCAAGCATCAGTCGCTGGCGACCGACGCAACCCGCTCTCGCTATGAGGAACTTGCCGCCGCCCTGCCGGCTGAGCCGACGCTGCATGGCGACGAGTCCCCGACGAAAGAGGGCCCCACCAAGGCGTGGCTTTGGACGTTTGTGGCCCGAGCGTTCACGGTCTTCGTCGTGCGGCCTTCCCGTGCCGCCACGGTTCTGACTGATCTTTTTGGAGCGTCTTACCCTGGGGTAATGCACTGCGACCGGGCCAAGATGTATTGGCAGCTGGGCAGCCTTCAGTGGTGCTGGGCACACCTGAAGCGGGACTTTCAGGCCCTTGCCGATGATGCAAACCATCAGGTCAAACGCCTTGGGCATGACCTATTGCGGTCGACCAACGAGTTATTCCGGAACTGGTCGCGGTGTCGGGATGGAACCATCACCCTTCGTGGCTTCAAGCGATCGCTCACACCGATCCGCAAGCGCGTGGAAGCGTTGCTGCTGCGCGGAGCCTTCTCGGGAAACCCCCGGCTGGTCGGCATGTGCGAGGAGCTTCACGCCCATCGCGAGTGGTTGTGGCAGTTCGTGGATATCGATGGGGTCGAGCCCACCAACAACGCTGCCGAGCGGGCCTTGCGACCGGCCGTCATCTGGCGGAAACTCTCGTTCGGAACCCAAAGTGCCAAAGGCAGTCGATTCGTCGAGACGCTGCTCACCGTCATTACCACGTGCCGACAGCAGGAACGCGATCCCTTCGCCTACCTGACCGAAGCCATCAACGCACGATTCCACGGCAAGCCACCGCCATCACTGCTCCCCGGGGCGTGAACGGTTACGTCGAATTCGACAGGTCGAATCGTTGCCTTGGCTAAGACTCGCAGAGCACGCTACTGTGACCGCCTTCGTCAACTGCAATCGCGTATTCATATGGAGCATCCGTTATAAAAGCTACGGGAATGATCTGTACTATCTGCTGCTGGTCACCTTCGCCTGCGAGCAAACAAGACACAACTTCCCCCTTTGCCCCGAAGTGGACGAGACGGACGACTTCCCATTGGGCGCCAACCCTCGCTACGGTCTGGACGGGTGGTCTGCGAAAAGAAGCGTCGCGTTTTGCCTCCATGTCGTCTGTCAATTGTGGGGATTGCGCAAGCGCAAGCCCCACGATTGAAAGTAGGCAAAGTGTGGGAATTCTTGCTCGTGCATGAGCCCAAAATATGTCGCCTGCGGACGTATCTATTCATTGACTTGCTTTCCATCTTTATCGAGAACTGTCGGCGGGTTGGATGCGAACACACCATAGGTGAGATTCTCACCGAACAGGGGCCGTGGTTTCCGGACACCGACTGTCTCTGTGATGGCGTCGTGCCTCTGGAGATGCCTGTCCAATAGCGCGGATACAATAGCGCGGATACGAAAGTGCGGAAAGTGCGCACAAGTGTCTGCCATTCTCGCGACGCTACTTGGCGTGCTTCGCGTCGAAGTCCTTAATCCACACGTCAGCCATTCTCAGCAGGGACTGTAATCGCGTTGTGCTTTCTCCATCCGTTTCGCTCAAAAGGCCTCGCGCTATGATCCTTGCATCCGTCCAATGGCTCGTGCTACGCGCGTTGTGGCCAACTCCACCCCAGTAAACGACATCGCCACGTAAAGCGCGACGTGTGTCGTCGTCTTCTTTGACGAAAGCACGAATGACAGGCAGGAGTTCAAAGCAACCCGTGGTCGCCTGACGGTCATCGATTCATAGTGATGGACTCAGTTTGCGAGCTTGGTTCAGCGCTGTTGCTTTCGCTGTTCCTCGAGCGCGTCGATCATCTTCTGCCGCGTGTCGGCGTCTTTCGCCGTGACGCCCTCGAACGCTGGATCAGCGAGCCTGCCACGGGCCCGCTTGGCCCAGATCGAATCGGGGAAGTCGAACGTGATCCGGCGGTAGAGCCTGTAGGCCTCGCCGGTCAGATTGCCCTTCGTGGCCCAGTCGGATTCCGCCACGGGCGTCAGCTCGCGGGCGTAGCCGCTCCAGTACATCGCCTGGGCCCGGATCGACGGGCCGTCATAGGCCTCCATGTCGATCATGGGCTCAAAGGCCTGCACCGCCCGGTCGTATTGGTGCGCCCGCATGAAGTTCTGCCCAGCACGCAGGCCCGCGAGTGGCGCGAGCGGGTCGTCCGGAAACCGCTCCCAAAGCTTCTCAAACACCTTCGCTGCCTTGAGGAACTCGGGGTACGACGCGTTGTCGAGGCCGAGCACCTCTCCCTTCGACGCGGTGTCGGTCTTGTCGCGGAGGGCGTCGGCCTTCTCCTTGAGAACCTGGCCGTTCTTCTGGAAGTAGTCGCCGAGCCGTGCCATGACCGAAGGGATGAGCTCGTCGCCCGGGTATTTGTAGGCGAGCTTTACGTATTCCTCGACGGCGCTCTCGGCCTCGCCGAGCTTCTCATAGGTCTGCGCCATCTTGTACTGAGCCTTCGACGCAAACTCGGTGTCGGGATAGTCGAGCGGGATCTCCGAGAACCATTTGAGCGCCTGCTGATACCGCGGCCTGCGGCTCTCATCGTTCTTCGCGAGATTGGCGAATTCCTGGGCCAGATTGCCGAGAAGGTATTCGGCCTGGGCCTGGATGTCCGGATCGCGACGATTCGCGAGTGCCTCGCCGAGCAGCTTCTCGGCGTGGTCGATCTCGCGACGGGCCAGGCTCTCTTCCCCACTCTCCGCATGCTTCTTCGCCAGTTCCAGAAAACACTCGGCAAGCGTGAAGGCCGTGCGGACAGCCATCTGGTCGCCCCCATACCGCTTCGTGAAGGGCTCGATCAAGCCGTCGGCACCTTTGTTGATGGCGACAGAACGCGACTGGTCCTTGAAGGCAATGGTGACGACGTCGCCGTAACGAACCGGGAGCCCTGTGGAGTCGAGCGCCAAAGCCTCCTGGGGACGCGGGGATGAGTCGGCCGAGGCGTTGTCGTAGGTGGTGACAAACCCACCGGTGAAGACGCCGGAGTGGGTCTCGGTCTCGGTGAGCTCGAGCGTGACGGTGGCACCGCCACCCGAGTGAAGTGACACTTCCGCCGTGTCGCGGTCGGGGCTACGGTCGAGCCCAGGGGCGAGGAGACGCACCACGATTCGCTCGCCCACATAGGCCGCGGTCAGAGCCGCCGAGGCATCGCCCGAGAGCACATCCAAGAAGGCTTGGCTGCCGACCGTGAACGAGACGGTCTTCCAGCGGACGGCATCTTTCTCGTCCTTCCAGGCGAACCCCACGTGAACCGTGTCACCGGCCTTCACGGCCAGTCCCGCTGGGAGCGCCGAGGCAGGAAGGGCCTCGGCTGCTTTGCCGGCAAAGCTTCGTGAGGGCGGATCACCGAGGATGAGTGGGACGGTGACGGCAAACCGCCCTTCGTCGAGCGGCGGCTTGCTGGTCGGCGGATGGGGCGGCGCGGCAAGCGCGTAGCCCGGTGGCGGAACGATCGTGGGGCGGTCGAGCGCGGCTTTGATGGCGAGCGTTCCAGGCACGGTGATATCGAAGCTGCTCGCTGCCTCCTTGCCAGTCGTCTTCGCCGCCTGCCGCGCGGCCTCGGTCTGCACATACGCGGTCACCGTGCTGCTCTGCGCAAAAGCCAGATGGGGCGCGACCACATCCACCCGCACCGCCGCCCCGATGACCGAAGTGAGCGACTCAGCCGTCGCCGTCGCCGTCGCCGTCGCCTTCGGCTCCGCGACATACGCATAGGCCAGCGCTTCCCGTGGTACAAATGGGGCAGCGACTCGACCGCGTTCACCCGCCGTCGGTGGCTTGGGCGGGCCGCTCGCTCGCTCAGGCAGAGGGCTCCCTGAAACGGCATAGCCTGCGACCATCGGCACCTGGTAGCGGGCGTGAAGAACGGTCACGCTTCGGTCTGCCGGCACGCCTGGATCGAGATTCTCGAGGTCGCGGTACGTGGCCGTGAGGCTGCCCCCCGCGGCGACCTGGATTTCTGAATCACGCGCCGGTGTGCCAGCAACGGGGAACACGCGACCGATGAACTGGCCACTATGTTTTTCGGTCTCGACCGCCTTCATCGCGACGACGGAGCCGTCGGGCTTGCGGATCGAGAAGTCGATGACATCGGGTTCGTCGCTTGAGTCCATGTCGGTGTCATCGATCACGATGCCGACGGCGGCACCGTAGCCGAACCGCCGGATCGGCTCGAGCAGAAGCTCGCGGCCGTCTGGGGTTTCCTTGTAGTTCAGAAACGAGGCGGTGATCGTCGCGGTGTCGTAGGCGACGGTGAGCCGATCCTCGTGCCGTGTGCGGCCAGGCGTGGCAGGAACCGGATCGACATAGCGTGCCGTCACGGTGTCGCCGGGGAGCACCTCGAGCCGGTTGTTGTTTCGTAGGGCCATCGCATCCTCCGCGACAGGCAGCCGCCGGGTGCCCTTTGCGTCGGTCAGCGACACCTTCTCGATGGCAGGCGCGACGCCCGAAAAGCCGGCAATCACCAGCCGCACGAGCCTGGCCCGTGTGCCTGGGGCAAAGGTCACGTCGAGCCGACCGCTTCCCGCATGAATCGTGGCCGGGAGCGGAAGCTCCGCGCGCACGGCCGCCGGGAAGGTGGCTGGGTCGAACATTGCATCGGGGCAGGGCACGAGATCCTCTTTGCCCTCCACATCGCAGAGCAGCGACGGCTTCGATTCGCGAATTACGGCCGACCCCGCGTGGTGCCAGACCTCGAGCGTATGAAGGCCAGGCGCGAGCTCTCGCTCGATCGTGAGCGGATCGGCGGCATCCGCGGCAGCCGGCTGTCCATCAATCAGCAGGAGCGCCTTCGGCCAGCCCGTCACTGCAAACCGGCGGATGGCTGCGGCCGGCTGATAGAAGAACGCCCGGAATCGGACGAGCACCGAGTAGTTCGGATGGCCGCCCGACGCGATCGGCAGCGACTTGGCCGCGATGCCCGGCACGCTGCCGGCCACGAACGCCACGGAGCCCCGAGTCGACAGGACATCCATCGCTTCGCGCCAGTCCTTCGGCACATCGCGACCCTTCGGCTCCGATATCTTCAGGATGCCCGTGCCCCACGTTGGAAACGACGTGACCTGCGGCCGTCCGTCCCATGGCGCGGCATCAGGACCACCACGATGGCGAGACCGCGTCACCCAGTCACGACCGTTCTGCGAGGTCTGGAGCAGGAAGTGAGTCGGTGCCTGGCCTGCCGGCGACTGGATCGTCATCGTGCCGAGGGGCACATCGTCGTTGAGATCCACTCCAAAAATCCGGATGGTTTCTTGGTCACCGGCCTTGCCCTGCCAGCCAGGCTGCGGGCCGGGGCTGATGGCCATCACGGCATCGCGGCCTGGTGCATTCTCCGATGCGAAGGCCAGCGCCTGCGACGGTGCCGTGGTCACAACGGCCTCGAACACACCGGTGAACGGCGCGGTCTCGGTGAGCGTCACCGCGCGGACGGCGTCGCCGCTGGATGCCTCGAGCGACACGGTTACCGAGTCGGGGGCGGCTGTCGTGCTCTGGTCAGCGTCGAAGACGCGCACATAGACCGGGTTTCCAGGCCGAACCGAGCGAAAGCCGAGCTTCGCCTGCGCCGAAGACACGCCGAGCTCTTCGATCGAGAGCCGCCGCTGTCCCTGGAGGGCGGGGAACCCGCCGGCCGAGATGCCGAGGCGGGCGTCAGAAGCCACGCCGATGACTGTGTTGGGATCGGGAGGCAGATCGCGCATCTTCGCCCGGAATCGGGGTGAGTAGCCAAAACGAATCTCGTCGCTTCCAAGAATCTCGAGCATCTTGTTGCCCGGCACGGCTGCCCCGAGCACTGTCGACAGTTCGCCGCGGAGCTTCTCACGGCTGTCGCCGAGCGGTGCCAGAAGCACCAGCTCCCGGTCGCCCGACTTCGCCCGCACTTCGACCTCGATCTCTGTCGCGACGCCCGACACGCCAAGCGTGGGATCGCGGAGATTGATCTTCACCGGCTCGCCCGGCACGAGCACGGTGTCGGTCTGTGAGGGTCCCAGTGGAATTTCGCTTGCCTCGATGAGCTTCCGCATCGAGGTTTGGATCTTGGCCTGGAGGATCAAGGCATCGGGATGCTTGGGCTCCTGTCGAAGCACCGCGACGATCTCGTCGAGCGCCTCCTTGAAGCTCTCCTGATCCATGAAAACTTCGGCCCGGGCGAAGCGGATCCGCTGACCGAAGGAGGGGTTTCCGATCGCCGCGAGCTTGTCGAGCTCCGTAATCGCGGCGGAAAAATTCCTGGTCACCCGATCCACCCGCGCCGAGCCAAGGCCTGCGAGCAGGTGCATCTCCGTGTTGCGAAACTCTTCGGCTTCGGCCACCTTGCGATACCAGGCGCGTGCCGTGGGCAGGCCGCCTCGCATCATCGAGACATCGGCATAGGCGATCTTGAGGCGAGCTTCCTGCTCTGGGTTAAACAATCCCGGCACCTCGCGGGACCAGAGCGTGATCTCCTTGATGAGCTCCTCGGCGGCTGCCGCGCGGCCCTCCGATACATTGCGATTCAAGAGCCAAAAGACGTAGTCTGGCGAGAGTTTCCGCAGCACGCTGCCGAGCCGTTCGCCGTGGTCAACGGCGAGGCTCCAGGCCGCGTCGAGGTTGCCCTCAGCGAACTCGGCAGCTGACTTGAAGATTGGATACGCGGGGTCGTTCTCATCGACCGGAATCTCGGACGCACCGATCGCGAGGCCCGCCTTGCCCGAGATGCGGCGAAGCGTCCCGAGGGCAGAATCGTTTCTGCGATCGGTCGAGCTCGCAAGCGCCCTTCCCACGGGACCGCGAAGGCCGCCACGTGCGAGCGTCATGGCTGCCGATGGACTTCCCGACGCGAGCGCCGCTTCGGCGAGTCGCGTGAGCGCTGCCGTCGCCAGGTCGGGGCCGCGACCGTCGGCCGACGCGGCCGCCGCCTGCCAGAGGCCTGCGGCGTAGGATTCGATCGCCTGCCACTGTTTCGCGTCGGCAAACTCCTTACAGGTCCGCTCGATGAGCTGTGGGTAGCCCGCATTCACGGGATAGGCAGCAAGCGGAGCCTGCTCGCGGAAGAGCGAGAAGGCGAGGCTTCGGATCGGCGGCGACCAGACCGGCAGCGCCGCCACCTTCTGGACGCCCAGCACGGCGACCGGCCGTGGCGCAGCGGCCGCCTTCGCCACGACAGCCTGCAGCGCCGCTTCGACCGCGGGCGGCGGGGCGTCGGCCGGCAGGGCGAGCAGTTCGGCCGACACGGCGGCCGGATCGACGGCCCGCATGGCGGGCGTGAAGGCAGCGGCGCCGAAATGCAAATGGTCCGTGGCAACGGGAAGGAAGGCCAGATCGACCGCCGCGTAGGCCGGGGTGGCGGCCAGTTGCTCCATGAATGCCCGCGCGGCCGGGTCCTGGGGGTTCACCGCGTGGAGCCAGAGGCCAAAGAGAATGGCGTTGAGGCGGCCGGTCTGCGCCTGGGCGGCGAGGATGGGCTGCACCGCGGCCACGAGGGGTGCCGTCGCCTTCCGATAGCTGGCCTGATTTCCACCGTTGAGCATGAAGTTGTCGCCGAGGGCGGGCTGGGTGAAGAGGGCATGGCCGCCCACCGGTGGCATGGCGGCCAACGCCCGCCGCAGGAGAACCTCGCGTTCTCCCTCCAGGTTGCCGAGAATCGTCGAGAGCATCGCGACGGCCTCGGCTTCGGGGGCGTTGGCGAAGGCCTGGCCCCAGAGCGCGAGGGCGTTGCGGATCGTGGGCGTGGCGCCGAGCAGATCTTGGGCAAGCGTGGTGAAGGCCGCCATCCGATCGGCCCTGGAGGCTCCCTTCGCCACCTGCTTCGCGAGTTGCTCGGCCCGCGGGTCGGGCCTGCCGAGGAGCGGCATCGCCTCCTCCAGCTTCTTCACCTGCGTGCCGCTCGCCTGCCAGGCGGCATCGACCGCGGGCTTCGCATCGGCAAACCGCCACAACTCCGGCGGCAGCGCCGCGGCGATCGCCGAAAACTCCAGGCTGCCGGCGGCCGCGATAGCGCGGATTACCGCGGCGTCGAGGTGAGGATTGCGAGCGAGGTGGGGTGCGAGGGCCTTCGCCTCGTCGATCGTGAGCGTCGCCTTGTCGGCCAGTGGCACCGGCGGAGCGGCGAGCGTATTGAAAACAGCCGGTGCCTTCACCACGAGCGATCGCAACTCGGCAGCGGAAAACAGCAGAAAAACTGGCCGCCCCTTGGGGCACCCACTCGCAGCAAGCACTGCCTGTGCCTGCTGCTGCGGCATACTCGCCAGCGCCTCGAGGATGGTCGCCGCCTTGGCCTCCCGACTCGAGGCCAGATATCTCAAGAAGGTTGGCGTATCTCCTTCCATGAAGTTCATCCAGCCCTTGGCCACGAGCATGGAGCCCTCAAAAGGCAGTGCGGCCACCAGTGCCTTGGCAGCCTGGAGCGGCTTGTCCAGGAGGTTCTCCGGAATGGGCTTGTTGGCCCGGAACAGCGCGGTCGCTTCCTTACTAAAGGGAACGATGGCCATCACCCAGTTGATCCGCGCCTTGACTGGAACGGGAAGATTCGGCACCGCCGCCAGCTTGCCTGCGGCCTCGAGCCAGGCAGGGTCCGCAATCGTGAACGATTCCAGTCGCCCGCAGACCCACTCGAGATCCGCGGCATGCAGAGCGGCACCTGACGCATCGCCGCCGATGATCGCGGCGAGCCGGCCACAGACTGCCGGGAGGTCATTGCGGGCCTTGGCTGTCTCGAGGAACCAGTCGTCGAACCGACGGGCCGTGCCGAAGGCCCGCAGACGGTCGCCATGCGCCCGCATGAAGAGGTAGGCGGCATCGGGCTGACCGAGGGGCCCGAGCAGGAGGCGGTAGACCGCCGGCGTCGCTTCGCCAGCCAGCCGCGGGTCAGCCGTCTTCTTCTCGAGAAGTTGGCGGTAGAGGGCGACGGCGACCGGCCACTCGCCGGCATACTCTGCGGAGCGGCCAGCCGTGAAGAGCAGCGGGTCGGACGACACCGCATGGGTGTCGAGCCAGCCGGCCACCGCAGCGAAAGCCTGCGCGGAACGGCCTTCTTTGATGCCCGCGCTGAGCACCCGCAGCACGGCTGCTTCGTCCTGCGGCTGGGCCTTCTTAAAGGCAGCCATCTGGTCATCGAGCGGTGAAGCGGCTGCCGATATGGCAAGCAAAGCGATGAGGCAAGCCAGCACGCCTTTCCCTCTGAGAGAGGTCGGCCGCAGGCCGGGTGAGGGTGCGGGGCACATCAGGATTGAAGGTCCAGTTGCTTTTGAAGGGGCACCCTCACCCTGACCCAGGAGGTGAGGGAGTGGCATTTGATCGTGCGTCATTCTTGCTGTGCCTCGAGCCGTTCGAGTTCCAGTTTGCTTTCCAGGTCTTGGAGCGCCGGCTGTGCGAGCTGGCCGATGGCGTTCTTGGCCCACTCGCTTTCGGGGAAGTCGTAGGTGAGCCGCTTGTAGATCGAGAACGCGGCCATGGGTTGGCGGAGCTTCTGGTAGCAGGTGCCCGCCCAGTACATGGCCCTGGCTCGGAGTCGTGGGCCGTCATAGGCCTTATCGCGAGACACTCGGAGGAAGGTGTCGAGCGCCTGTTTCGTCTGACCGGCCCGCATGAAGGCCTCGCCCGACTGAAGGCCCGCGGGGCCGGCCAGCTCGTGGCTCGGAAATCGTTCCTGGAGACGGCCGAAGATCTTCGCGGTCTTGAGATACTCAAGCGTCGCCTGCTCGCTCAGCTTCTCGCCCTGGAACTTGGCTTCGGGATCGGTCTCGGCCTGGGCGACGAAGGGCGCCGCCTGTTTTTCAAACGCTGCCGCACGCATGAGGAAGAACGTGCCGAGCCGGGCCATCGCCTTCGCAAGAAATTCCGAGTCGGGATACTTGTAGGCCAGCTTCACGTATTCCTGAGCGGCGATCTCTGGCTCGCCAAGCGACTCATACACCATGGCCGTGGCAAACTGGGCCTTCGAGGCATGGAGCGTGTCTGGGTAGACCGATGCCACGCTCAAAAACCTCGCGAGCGCCGAGCGGAGAAGAGTCTCGCGGGCCGATGCATCCCGCGCCGCCTTGGCCTCCTCGAGCGTGAGGTTTCCAAGCAAAAACTCGGCGTGGGCACGGGTGTCTGGATCGATGAACTTGGTCATCACGCCAGCGAGCATCTGCTTGGCCGTGGCGTACTCCTGGTCGGCGGTCTCGATCTGTCCGAGCGAGCGATGCCGCTTGGCCATCTCGAGATACGCCTCGGCCAGAGAGAACTGCGTCCGCGCTGCGACCTCCGCGTCGGCGTAGGTCTTGGAGAACGGCGAGATCGTGCCGTCGGCTCCCTTGCTCACCGTCACAAACGCCGTTTCGGTGCTCACGCCCTTGGCATCGGTGTAGCGGGCGGCCACGGAGTCGCCGTAGACGACCGGCAGCTCTTGCGCGGTCGAGGACACGACACCGAGATCATCGGGAAGTGGCTGCCCCTGGGCCGAAGCGTAGGTCAGCGTGCACGAACCCTGGAAGACCCCTGAGTGCGGATCTGTCTCGTGGAGAATCACCGTCTCCTTGGCCCCCGACTTCGACTGGAAGAGGACACCGACTGTGTCGGCCGAGTCGCTCGTATCGGCACCGAAATCAATGACCCGCGGAAGGAGCGTTTCACCCACATATGCGGTGGTCACCGTGTCTATTGCATCGGCCCCCACCAGGTCGAAAGCCGGATGGGTGACGACCGCCGTGGAGGCAGTGAGCCACTGCTCGGCACCGGCGGCATCGCGATACGGCATCGCCAGATGCACGCGGTCGCCCGGTCGGACCACGAGGCCGCCTTGAAACTCTGGAAGCGCCAGCTCGCCCAGGATCGCGGATGCCTGGGCCCGCCGCGCCGCGACTTCCTCGGCCGAGAGCACGCCGTGGTCAGGCATGACGCCGGCTACGAGCGGGATCGTGAGGAAGAAGCGGTCGTAGCGCTGGATTGGATACGGCGGCCAGATGGTGCCTCCGGTGTAGATGTCGAGCACGGGCACGAGGGGATCGATCCGCGCCGACTCGGTGCGGCAAGTGACTGCGATGGTGCCAGGGACCGACGTATCGAACGCTGGCGTCGGGCCTCCGGCGGTCGCGCCGCTGGCGGCCGCCGCCAAGCGTCGCCCGGTATCTGTCTGGGCGTAGATCGTGACGGTGGACGAGGGTCGCAGGAGGAGGTCCGGGGCGACCAGTTCCGCAAAGAGGAACCGGCCGGCCACCGCCGCAAAGCCACCTTCCGGCGGCGTGCCGCTTGGCACGAGTGTGTTTTGAATCTTCCACCGCGGTCGATTGATTGGCACAGGCTTCCGCGGGACTGCGGCCGTACCTGCCGCGTCGGTGAGAGGGCTCGTGCGGGCGTGGGCCAACATGAGCCGCGGCGGGGCGTAGGCCGCGTGGAGAATCGTTCCTGTTCGCTGGGTCGGCACGCCTGGCTTATTGTTCTCGCGATCGAGGTAGGTCGCTACGAGCGTGCCTCCTGAGGCCACATGGAACTGGCCGTCACCCTCGGCGGGGCCCGCGACGGGCGTGATGACGAGCTTGAAGATGCCGGTTGAGTCTCCTGTCTCGATCGCCGCGAGCTTCCGTGTGCCGCCAGCCTTGCTCGCGAGCGTCACGCTCACGGTGTCGGGTTCCACAGACTCGTCCATGTCAGCATCGTGGATCGCAAGCGTGAGTGGCTCGCCGTGGCGGAATCGCAGGAGTAACTCGTAGTAGGGGTCCATCTCGCCGCTCCGGCTGTTGAGCCGCGGCTCCATGTCGGCAAACTCGACACGGGCGTCGGTGAAGGCCACGGAGAGTGTCCGCTCCTGCTTCTCCTTCGCCGGCGTCACGAACCGGTCATCCACATAGCGGATGGCGACCCGGTCGCCCGTGAGGATCTCCAGCGTCTCGTTCTTGTTGAGCGAGGCGAAGTCTTCGGCCACCGGGAGCACCCGCGTGCCGTCGGGCTTCGTGAGCGCGATCTTGCCGAGCGCCGGCACCGGCCCCTCGTGGCCGATGAACTTCAAGCGGATGAGCCGGGCCCGCGAGCCCTTCGCGAACGTCACGCGAAACTCTGTGCCGTCGGCCGACGCCGTGACAGTCGCCGGGGCGTTGCGGTGGTCGATCGCGCCGGGCGGGAACGTCGTCGGGTCGAAAAGCGCATCGGGACACTCCACGAGCGCTGCTGCGTCGCCGAGGTTCGTCATGAGTTTCGCCGTGCGGCCGAAGCCGATGCTCGGAATCCATCCCGACGACCAGATCTCGAACCGATGGACGCCGGGCTCGAGCCGGATCTCCCCGTCGAGCGGCCCGCCCAGCTTCGTGATCGGCTTGCCGTCCACGGCGAGGAGGTGCTGCGCGGGGCCTGTGCGACTGGGATGGACGCCTGCGGGAGGCTGGAAGGGCCCTAGGTCGAGCCGGAAGCGACGGGTGACGGCGGCAGGCTCGTTGAAATAGCCGCGAAACCGATGGATGACAAGCGGATTCGGCGTCCGGCCGTGGCTCTTCCATGGCACCGCCTTGAGTACCTGCGCCGGGAATGCCCCCGACGGGCCGGCCACGTTCTCGGCGACGCCCTGCGGATGGGCCTGCGTCAGCCAGCCGCGGTCCGCGTGGGCAACGAGCTCCGCAAACTCCACTGCGGGCCGTCCGTTTTGCTGGTGATGGTCGGTGTCGTTGAGCACCAGAACCGACGGCTTCCACGGGTCGGCGACGGCAAGCGGATTCGTCGGCTGGATCGCCACCACCGTCCAGTCCGCGGGATTGAGCGCCGTCTCGACGACGAACCTCGTGAGCCGGCCGCCCGGTTCGGCCGCCCGAATGACCATCTCCCCGAGTGGCACGTTGTCGTTTAAGTCGATCGTGAACTCCGGCATCACCCCCTTGGTCGGCACCGGTTTCCACGGCGGATAGGTATCGACGGGGCTGAGGACTGTGTTGGGATTGCGTCCCGGTTCGGAGTTGGCTGCGAACGCCGAGGCTTGGGCGCCGGCCGTGGGCACGCGGCCCTCGAAGATGCCGGTGAACGGACCCGTCTCGCGGACGACGATCCGGGCGACCGCATCACCAGAGGAGCTTTGGACGCTCACCACAGCCTCGTCGATCTGATCCGTCCGGCCCTTGTCAGGATCGATCACCCGCACGTGAATCGGATTGCCGGGCTTGAGCACCTGCGCGATGTCGGCGCCACGACGCGGAAGGGGCTTTGTATCCTCGCCTTCCGCCGCGAGCATGCGGACCGCGCGGGCTTCGGAGACACCGATCTTGTCCATCACCGCCTGCACGTCGGCCAGCCGCTGCTCGGCCTCGGTCGGCAGCTTGCGGGCCGACGCCATGAGGAGCGCATCGGAGGCCACCGTGATCGGCCCGCCCTGTGTATCGGGGAGGCCCGGAAGCTTCTGGCGGAAGCGATCGGAATACGCATAGAAGATCTCGTCGTCGCCGATCACCTGGAGCATGCCGTCGCCCGGCACAGCGGCCCCAAGGGCCGTCGGCACTTCACCGCGGAATTTTTGTTTTTGATCACCGAAGCGCCGCAGCAAAAACTCCTCGCGGTCTCCCGAGGTCGTCCGCACAGCCACCTCGATCTCTGTGCCAGCGCCCGAGACCGCAAGCGTGGGGTCGGCGAGCGTGACCTTCAATCGTTCGCCCGGCACAAGCGTCTTCTGGCCGGTGGCCGAGCCAAACTCCACCTCCGTGGCATCGATAAACTGCTGTCGCTGCACCTGCACCTTGCCCAGAAGAATGCGGGCGTCGGCGTCGTCGGGTTTGCGGGCCAGGATCGCCTCGATCACGTCGCCCGCATCGTCATATTCCTCCATCGCGAAGAACACTTCCGCCCGCGCGTGACGCACCGGTGCCCAGAGCTCGGGGAGTCGCTCGCCATCGAGATCCACGAGCGTCTCAAGGGCGGTCTCAAAATCCTTGGTGGCCCGGGCGACGGCCACCTGACGGAGCGTCGCTTCATGGCGCGCGGGCACGTCCTTATAGGCAGGGTTGTTTCGCGCCCGGCCGAAGATGGCGTAGGCCTCCGGGAGCTGGCCGCGCTGCAGGGCGATGTCACCGTAGGTGATATCGAGCCGCACCCGCTCTTCCGGTGTGAACGGGTTGACCGACTCGGCCGCCCAGGCGAGCAGCGGCTTGATGATCGATTCCTGACGTTCGGCATCGCGGGAGTTGATCGTTCGCCGCAGTGCCCACATGAGATAGGGCACCGGGAGCTGGCGGTGGATCGAGAGGAACGCCTCGTGATTGGCATCGAGCAGGTTTCCGGCGGCATCTTCATTGCCGGTGAGCCACTCGGCCTGCGACTGATAGACGGGGTAGGCGGGATGATCGGGCGACACCGGAATGACGACGAGCCCCAGCTTCACGGCCGCCTTGCCGCGAATGGCCTGGAGCCGCGGCACATCAGCAGCGCGGTTGAACCAGGTGTGGCCTTGCTTGTATCGCTCGATCGTGCCGAGACCGCAGGTGGCCAGCGTGCTCGCGGCCGCTGGCTGGCTCGCAACGAGCGAGTCGGCCAGCGCCATCACCGGCTGCATTGGTCGGTGGACCGTCTCGACATACCGCCAGACATACGCGGCCGTCCGTTCGGTCAATAGTTCATCGCGGCGCGTGCCGAGTACGTCGAGCAGCCGTTGCCCCACTGGCGGCGGCACCGCGAACGAGCGAAACGAGTCTGCGAGATCGGCCATGAGCAAGAGCACCTTCGGATCGGCGAAGACCTCGGGGGCCACTTCGCCGAGCCGCTCGAGGCCCATGATCTCCTGCCGCACCGGCGAGCGCTCGAGCCCCGCGAGCGCCGCCCCAAGAGCCGCGGCGGTGGCGGCAGCGTCGGCCTCTTTCGGCAGGGCGAGCAGGTCTTTGCAGATGAGCGTGGGATTGGCGGCGTCGAGCACGGCGAGCTGCGTGGTCGTGATCGCCTGCCGCGGAAACGCGGCCCGCACGGTGAACCGTGCCTCGGCGGAAAGCGAGCTCCACGCGGGCGACTTCGCGAGCTGCTCGGCGAGCTTCACCTGTTCCGCGTCACCGACCGGCTTGCCTGCCGCGTCCACGGCATCCTTCGGGCCTTGGGCATTGACCCAAGCAATCACCATCCATGGCTCGGCCTCGTTTTTCGTGAGCCGTTCTGCCACGGCCTGCCGCAGCACGGGCTCGAGCGGATGGGCGCGGTAGGTGTTCTGCTGCTTGAGATACGCGACGTTGTAGCGGTGGCGGGAAAGCTGCCGCGCGAGGAGCGGGTCGTAGCGGCCGGGCGAGAGGCCGCGGACGTCAGGGTCGCCGCTCAAGGGGAGCTGCGGACCCTCGAAATCCGTCGCGACCACGTTCACCACCAGCCGCCGCGCCTCCACACTCGGGTCGCGGAGCAATTCGGGCAGGATCTCGGGCGTCACGGAGAGCGCCTGCACCAGCCGCCCGCGCACGCCCGGGATCTGCGGCTTCGGGGATCGGAAGTCGGCCAGGAGCTGCTTGAACGCAGCGACCCGTTGGGGAGCCGGTGCCTCCTTCTTAATGGCGGCGGCCTGCACCTGCGCCGCAACGGCCTTCGACCGGTTGATCTGTTCGTCGCGCTTCGCCGCTCCGCCCGGATGCTTGGCCCGGTGCCAGAGCTGATCGGCATAATGGCCGCCCAGTTCGCCAGCCCCGAGCCGCCAGACTTCTGGGCCCAAGAGCGCGTCCATCGCCTTCTGGTAGTCGCGGTCCTTGCCGGCGGCGGCGACCGCGCGGATGAGCGACACCTCGGGCCCAGGGTTGTTTTCGAGCGCGGCGGCGAGCTTCGCGGCCGTCGCCTCGTCGAGCGTGTTCCAGCCGAGCGAGAGGCTCGGCCCCGACTTCTGATTGACGAGCTTGGGGTTGGCCAGCGCGAACTCGCGGGCTTGCTCGACGGTGAGCACCTGCGGACCGCTGTCGTAGTAGCCGGCGTTCCAGGTGTCGAGAAGGTCGGCCTGCTCAAGTGGCGTGAGCTTGGGGAGGGCCCCACGCACGAGCGCCATCTTGGCCTCGGCCTCGTGCGGCCAGTATTTCTTGGGCTCGTCGCGGTAATGCCGACCGTTGTGACCCCCGGCCCAATCGGTCTGCACCAGCTGGGCATACCGCGGAAAGCGGTCGAGCAGGGCCTTGGCCTCGGCCACGGGCGGCGCCGCCTCTTGCCCGGCGATCTTCGCCTGGTTGTAGGCCCTCACTGGCGCCGACCACGCGAGGAGGAGCGCCCGCTCCTCGTCCAACGGCTGGATCACCGCCGCAAGCGCCTTAGAGTCGGCAACGAGCTCAGGCGTGACGCGGTCTTGCGGCAGGTCGTAACGGGCGGCGCGGATGGAGTTCAGGAGCCAGCGGACGTCAACTTCATGGAGGGCCATGAACGCATCGGCCGGCAGGCCCGACTTCGCCGTGGACACAAGCCGCGCGGCGACGGCGGCCCGGTCGCCGCGGGCCTCGGCGGTGTTGAGAAACCAGCGGTCGAACTGCCGGAAACGTGGATTCGCCGCGAGCCGCTGGCCCATGCCACGGCCGAAGGCGTAGGCGGAGCCGGGATCGTCGAGGTTCTGAAGCGAGAGTGCAAAGACGCCGGTGATCGCGTCGCCGGCCTCGGCCGACCGCGGGTCGGCCCGTTCGAGAAACTGCTGGTAGAGGGCGACGGCCGATGCCCAGTCACCCGAGCGCTCAGCAGCGCGACCGGCGGCATACAAGAGCGTGGGGTCTTGGGCGAGGTTCACCCGAAGCCACTGCTGCGCTGCAGAGAGCGCCTGCTGCGGCCGGGCCGCGGCGATTCCTTCCTCAACGAGCCCGCGCACCGTCGCCTCAGGCTGCGTCTCGATCATCTTCATGACCGGGGCGAGCTTCTGCTCGAAGGTCGCCGCGTCGGCAGCCCTCGCGGTGCCCGTGTGGAGGGCCGCGAGGAGCGTGATCGCGGCGAGGATGCTGCACCGCCCAAGGCTGGTCATGGAGCCCCCCCCGGTGCTGCCTGGCTCTCGAGGCCGGCGAGCTTCCGCTGGGCCTCTTCGAGGTGTGGGCTTGAGGGGTAGTCGAAGACGAGTTGGCGGAGCTTTGCCTTGGCGAGCTCCGTGTCTCCCGTCCGGAAGGCGACATTCGCCCACAGTAAAAGCATCTCGTCGAGGAAAGCCGCGTCGGGATAGTCCTTGAACACGCTCTGAAGCAGATCCGACGCCTGGGCGAAGTTCTCGGTGTCGACATAATGACGGACGACTCGGCCAAGGGCTTCGGCGGCAAACGCGCTCTCTGGGAAGACCTCGTAGCAACGACGATAGGCGGTGATCGCGGGCCCCATCATGGTTTGGAGCTCCGTCGCTTTGCCGAGCCCGCCAGTCCCCCACTTGCTGCCGTGCAGGTCGGCTGCCTCGGCCTTCTTCTCCGCGTCCTTCTGGAGCGCCTCGCCGATGCGAAACTGGGCCTCGGCAGCGGAGATCGGATTCTCGAGCTCGAGCACCTTGCCGAATGCGGCGACCGCCGCGACGAAGTCGCCACGGTCAACGAGGCTGCGACCGAGCGCCATGAGTGCCTGATCCGCAAGCACTGATTCTGGGTAGAGCCGATTGAACGCCAGGCACGTGGCCGAGGCCGCTGCAAAATCGTCCTTCAAGAGCTCGCTTTCCCACTTGAGTCGGAAGGCGGTCTCGACGACGTCACCAGGCAGCTTCAGCCGAGCCACGATAATCGGATCGACACGGTCGAGGGCTTCCTTCGCTCGCTGCTTGGCTCGCTCGTCGAGCCCCATGTCCTTATAGATAGCCCCGAGGCCGACGAGCGCCTCGGCTTCCACGACGCCCTTACGAGACTTGAGGAGCTCGTCGAAGACCACGTACTGATCGGCCGTCACACCGGAGTTGACCGAGCCCGAGACCTTCACACGGGCCTCGGTTTCCCGAGGCTCGTCGCCGTAGAGGTGGACGGTGTCGGTGTAGGTCACCACCAGTTCATCGAGCTCCTGGACATGGAGTACGGAGTCGTTCGCAACGGCCTTCGTGTCGGCATCGGCTGCGGCGAGCTGCACCTTGCCGACAAAAATCCCGCTGCGGATGTCGGGCCCATCACCCACTTCGCCCAGCGTCAGGGTGATGCTGTCGCGATCCCGCCACGACTGCTTGTCATCCTCCTTGGCGAAGATATCGAGGAGGTCGTCAGACTCTTCCGTCTCCGCTTCCTGCACCTTCGATCGCGAAGTGACTGTGAGCGTCACCTGCTCAGCGGCGGCCGAGGCATCGAGATCGGCATCGCGGAGCATCACGACCTGCGGCTCGCCGGGATAGGCGACGGCCGATGGTGTTGCCATGTCGCCGAGGTAGAAGCCCACGACGCCCGTGCTCACGGCCCGCACCCTGCCTGACCGCGGGATCCCCTTGCTGCCATCCATCGTGCTGTCATCCATATAGGTGACCGTGAGCAGGTCGCCGCCCACCATCTGGATCACGCCGTCGTTTGGCTTGGGGAGGCCCAGCGCCGTCGGCGCCGAAGCGAGCATTTGGTTCTCTCTCCCCGGCACCGGGGCGCCATCGATCTCTTCGGCATCACCGCTGGCGACCTGCACCCGCGCACGCACCGGCTGGCCGAGCCGGCGCATGATCGGAATGTCGGCATCTTCTATTTTTGCGTAGAACCGCTCGCCGATCTCGATACGGCCGAGCGCGTCGTCGCCCTCGCCGGTTGGCTCCTCGACCTCCGTGCCCACCAGGGAGAGCGAGTCGATCGCCTTGTTCCAGTTTTTGAGCTGATAGTGGCTCATGCCGATGTAGTAGTAAGCCTGGTTGGCCCAGGGGGTCTTCTCGGCCACCTCGGTCACGCGACGGAAGAGGGGGAAGCAGGCGGCGTATTGGCCCGCCTCGTAATGGGCTTGGCCTGCCCGGAAGAGCGCTTCGCGGTGGAGCTCTTTTTCTTGGGGCGATTGGTCCACGCCGGGCTTGGGCTCGAGGAGTCGCGAGAGCAGCAGGAAGTGGTTGAGCGCTTCGGGGTACTGCCGCTGGGCGAGGTGGTGTTTGCCCATCGCCATCTGGGCCATGTGGGCGAGCATGGTGCCCTGGTGATCGCGGGCCACGGTCTCGAGCATCCCGAGGCCACGATCGAACTGTTTCATGTCGAGCAGTTCGACGGCCTGGTCGTAGAGTCGCTTGGCCTCGCGATCGACGTCGGCCACGGCGCGAGGCCGAGGCGACGCAGGTTCGGCCGGGGGCTGGGCCGATGAGGGCCAGGCCGACGCCATCGCCGTGAGGATGACCAGCGTACGAAGAGACATCCGCGAGGCATCGAACCAGATCATAAGGCGTGGTCTGCCGGGGAGAGACGGGCGGAAGCCACCATCCTAGTTCCTGCCCGAGCGGAATGCATGGGCCTCTAGGCGAGCGGCGGGCGTGAACCCGCTGTTTCCGGTCCGCTGCGCCGTGCGAATTGGTTCGAGGCCGGTGAGGGCCCGTGCGAACTGGTCTTCATAAAAGCCCCTCGCGTGAGCGAGGGGGCGGCGGGTTCTTGGGCGAGCTCATTCCTGATGGCAACCAGTGTCGCCTTCTACCCGCAGCCTCCCGTCTGGCGACGGGGGCTTTTAATCGGCCGAGGCCAGGCGGGCCGTGTTCAGGCACCTCGAGTCCTGGCTTTGCAGGCGAGCAGGGCTTCCCGACGCGGAGGCCGCGGCCGACATGCTCGCGTGGGAACACAGCGGGTTTTCGATCGACGCTTTGCGTGCGGATTTCACTTTCAGTCCCCAAAGTGCGTGCCTATTGCAAGCCCCTCGAGCATCTCGAGCCGCCGCCGGTGTCTCCCGCCAGAGGCCCGCCCACCGAGTGGGGCGAGCTTGTGCAGGGCCACTTGCGACCGCGACGTCGTCCAGACCTCGCCCGACGAGCTCCCTGCGATCGACATCCATTCACTCTGAACCGCCCGCCGAGGGCTGCGGCGGAGCCGGCCTGCGCCGAGCCTCGAAAACCGTGCTTCGACAGCGGATTCCACGGGCGTCTGAGGCCGTCCTTCGCCTCGCAAGACAGGCTCAAGACAGGCTCAAGCCCGATCGGCTGCGCTCAGGAGCCAACCAGCCGACAGCGCCACGGTGCGGAACTGCCGTTGACCGTCCTATCCTTTATCCTTTAGAAAAAGCCCCCTTCTTCCAAGTTGGGAAGAAGGGGGCTTTTGTATCGGAACGAATTGGCTCTAAGCCTTTTTCGCCGCCGCCTTCTTGGTAGCGGCCCGCTTCGTGGCCTTTTTTGCGACCGAACTAGTTGAAGCTGCGAGCTTCGCAGCTCCCTGGGCGATAGCGTTCATGACCGCCGACTGGCGAGCAGCACGGCGGGCGGCCATGTTCTTGCCGATTTTCTTGGCCGTGTCGGCGGTCTTACCGAGGACGGTCTTGACGGGCGTTTTCTTCGTAGCGATTTTGGTCGCGGTGGGCTTCTTCGCAGTCTTCTTCTTGGCCATGTTTGATCCTTCCATGTGATCTGGGGTGCGGAACTGGCAACAACTTATACTATTTACGAATGCGCGGCTACGGAAGCCGCAGGGGCGTGTGCGGCCATGACTTCCATCAAACACTCGCTCCGAACAATGCTCCAACGCCCGCGGTGAGCGCCATTGCTAAGACACCCCAGAAATTCACGCGTAGGGCGGCCTTGAGTACTGGCGCGCCGCCTGCGTGAGCGCCGAACTCGCCCAGAACCGCTAGGAACAATACCGAAGTCCCAATTGCGACGGGAATCAGCACCGATCCAGGCGCAATGAGAACGGTTAGCAACGGCATCGCCGCGCCAGGGCGATCGCACCATAAGTCATGCTCCGAGAAGCACTTGGAGCAGGCAATCATTGTCCCATCCTGCCGAGAGCCGCTTGTTCTTGACCCCGACTTTGTTGGTCGTTTCGTTCTTGAGCATCGAGAGCGCGGTCTTCCGCTGGGTGCTGAAGTTGGCGTCGGCGTGCCCTTTGCGAAGCGCCCTGCGGATATCCGCTTGCTGAGAATGAAGGAGCGAATGTCGACGCTATGCTTGCCGTCCCTG
>ENA-ORBV01000562-ORBV01000562.1-microbial-mat-metagenome-genome-assembly--contig:-NODE-562-length-85732-cov-9.314809_pt1 | contig 85732 bp, 80 predicted proteins | sample MGYA00237777_ERZ505514 | MGnify/ENA primary metagenome ERZ505514 (study PRJEB26160, sample SAMN06269048) | microbial mat metagenome | isolation source: Oligotrophic lake microbial mat | place...
AGCACATTGAGCGCCTCGCCCCGGCTCAGCGACGCCAGGTTGCAGCCCATGCGCTTCATCAGGGCGCTCAGGGAAGCGGCTTCGTCCTGGGGCGTGCTGCTGTGGCCGCACACGTGGTCCACCAGTCGGCGGTAGAGGCGGCGGGCGCTGTCGGCCGCCGGGAGTTGCTCAGACATTTCCCGCAGGAAGACCTCCAGTTCGTGCCGGAGCACCAGCAGTTCGGTCAGGCGCCGTTCGATCTCCAGGAAGCGGTCCCCCGCAATCTGTGCGACATCGCTTCCCTTGCCTGCCCGCTTCCGGGCCCCCGGGCCACCAGCGCGCCGGCCCGGCGGGAGGCCTGCCTCGACCTGGCCGGCTGCCAGGAACTGGCGGATATCATCGAGGGAAAAGCCGAGGCGCTTGGCCCGGTTGATGAAGAGCAGGGTTTTCTCTGCTTCAGGGCCATAGACCCGATAGCCGGAGGCGGTGCGCCGGCCGGGAACCAGCAATCCTTCTTTCTCGTAGTAGCGAAGGACCGAGGTGGCGACACGGGCCCGTTTGGCCAGGGTCCCGATCGTGTATTCGCGCTGGGTGGTCCTAGAAATGAGTGTTGCCCGGGTCCCGTTGACCTTGAATGCGACTTGAAGGTCTATAGTAACCTTTTGGAGGACAACCATGCTGGGCATCGACAAGCGTCTGATCGTCAAGTCCACCAGCCGCTGGCTGATCGCCGGCATCGTTGCTGGCATAGCCGGCGTGCTGCTGAGCCTGGCCCTGTTCACGGTGCTGGGCCTCGGCATCGACGGCCTGCTCTCTGGTGAGGCAGTGGTCGAGAAGTACCTGCCCGTCCTCGTCGGGCTGCTGGCCGCCAAGCTCGCTGCCGGCTGGTTCTTCCGCTTTGCCCAATACCGCGCCTCCTCCCAGACCAAGCTCTCGGTGCGGGACATGGTCTACGAGCACGCCCTTCGCCTGGGTCCCGCGGTGCTCGACAAGAAACGCACCGGTGAGCTCGTGAACATTGCTGTGGATGGCATGGACTGGATCGAGCTGTTCTATGGCGTGTACTTCGTGCAGTTCGTGGTCGGCATGGTCACGCCCATCGCGCTCTGCATCTATATCGGCTTCGTCGACTGGGTGGTCGGCCTCTCCCTGATAGTCGCCATTCCACTCACGCCGCTGTTTCTCGGCGCGCTGTCCAAGCAGTTCCGCAAGGTCAGCGAGAAGTATGCGGACGTCAACAACCAGCAGAGCGCGGCCTTCCTGGACGCCCTGCAGGGCATGACGACGCTCAAGATGTTCAACCTGGGTGCCAGGCGCGGTGCCGAGATGTACGCGGCCACCGAGGAGCAGCGCGTCATCACCATGCGCCTGCTGTTCGTCAATCAGGTGATGATCCTGCTGGTGGACTTTGGCTTTGCGCTGGGCACCACGCTGGTCCTCACGATCGTGGCCCTGCTGCGGATGGATGCCGGCTTTCTGAGCGCCGGCCAGGTGGTGGCGCTGATTCTTGCCAGCGCCGAATTCGCCAAGCCCTTAAGCCTCATCGGGCAGTTCTTCTTCGCTGGGGCCATCGGCCGGGAATTCGCCAAGAAGATCATCGCCTTCCTTGGCGAGAAACCGTCGGTCGGGGAAGCGGAAAATGCCGTCGCGCCGACCACCAGGGGCTCCGGCGCGATCCGTTTCCGCGATGTGGTCTTCAGCTACCCCGGCACGGACAAGCCGGCAGTGGACCGCTTCTCACTCGACGTGCGCGCCGGGGAGACGGTGGCCCTGATCGGCCATAGCGGTTCCGGCAAGACGACTGTCGCCAACCTCGTGCTGCGCACCCTGGCGCCCACGGCCGGCTCGATCGAGCTCGATGGCCAGCCTGTCGAGAAAGTGCCCCTCGACTGGGTCCGCGAGCAGATTGCCCTGGTGCCCCAGGATCCGTACCTCTTCTACGGCACGATCGCTGACAACCTCCGCCTCGCCAAGCCGGACGCGACGGACCAGGAGCTGATCGCCGCCGCGCGGGCGGCCAACATCTGGGACTTCATTCAGGCCAGCCCGGAGGGCCTCCAGACGCTGGTGGGTGAGCGCGGCCTCTCCCTGTCTGGCGGCCAGGTACAGCGCGTGGCCATCGCCCGGGCGCTGCTCAAGAACGCCCCGATCATCGTGCTCGATGAGCCCACGTCCCAGATCGACCTGGAGACCGAGTCGGTGATCCACGAGGCACTGGCGCGGCTGACGAAGGACCGCACGGTGCTGCTGATCGCGCACCGGCTGAAGACCGTGCAGACGGCCGACCGGATCGTGGTGATGGCCCACGGCCGGGTGGTGGAGCAGGGCAGTCATGACGAACTGCTGGCCCTGAATGGCGCCTACGCGAGGATGGTGGGCACGACGAGAACGATGGAAAGCGGCCATGCGGTCGCAGGAGGTGTGGCATGAGCACGCAGGAGAAGTCCCACTGGACCACGATGTTCCGGCTCCTCCGGTTCATGCGTCCCTTGAACGGCGTCATGGCCATCTCGGTCACAGCCCGCACCGCCAAGCTCTGGGGTGCCACGCTCCTGGTGGCCGTCGCTGCTGCCGCCGTGGGCAAGTACGTCGCCAACCCGACCAGCGCAGAGCTGTGGTCCGCTACCGGTTGGCTCGTGCTCGGCGCCTTCGGCCTCGGCCTGTCCCACTACATCGAGCAGTTCACCGGCCACTACGTCGCCTTCCGCCTGCTTGCCATGCTGCGCAATGAGTTTTACGAGCGGCTGGAACCCCTGGCGCCCGCGGGCATGGGGACCCTGCGGACGGGCGACGCCATTTCCCGGGTCATCAACGACTGCGAGCGGGTGGAGCCGTTCTATGCTCACACGATCGCCCCGGCGATCTGCGCGGTCGTCGTTCCGGCGTCGCTGCTGGGGTGGCTGTATGCCATCCACCCCGCGTTCGCCCTGACCTTGCTGCCCTTCATGCTCTTCATGCTCGTCGCGCTGCCATTGCTGATTGCGGTCATCGGCGGTTCCGGCGATGACCAATGGCGCCGGACCCAGGGCGAGGTGAATGCCTTCCTGACCGACAGCTTCCAGGGTTTGCGGGACACGCTGGCCTTCGGCGCCGGCGCTCGCCGGCGGCAGGAAGCGCGGCGCCTCGGCGAAGAGCTGGGCAGGGGCCAGGACAAGCTCACGCGAGCGGATGCTTTCCAGCGGGGCGTCACCGAGCTGGTGGTCGCTGCCGCTGCAGTCGCGATGCTGGTAGTCGGCCAGGACCTCGCCCAGTCCGGCGCCATTGACGTGTTGCGCGACCTGCCCGTCGTGTTCGCCATCGCCGTGACCAGCTTCGGCGCCATGATCGGCTTGAATAACGTCATCAACGACTATCGGGTGTCCATCGTCTGCGCCGACCGCCTGTTCGAGATCATGGATCAGGAGCCGGCTGTCAAGGACCGCTCGAAGGGCTCACTCGGCAAGCTGCAGCCCGCGCTGGTCTTCGACAACGTCCAGTTCGGCTATCAGGCCGGCAACCCCATCCTGAAGGGCATCAGCTTCGACCTGGCTGCCGGCGAGCACGTCGCGCTGGTCGGGACCAGCGGCGCCGGCAAGTCCACCATCGTGAATTTGTTGCTCCGGTTCTGGGACACGACGGGCGGCGATATCCGCATCGGCGGCCGCCCCATCGCCGACCTTCCACTCGAGGACCTGCGGAACCTGGTGGCGGTCGTCTCCCAGCGTAACTACGTATTCAACACCACGATCGGCGACAACATCCGCATGGGCAAGCCCGAGGCCACCGAGGCCGAAGTGGACCGGGCGGCGCGCCGGGCCAATCTGAAGACCTGGATCGACAGCCTGCCCGCCGGCTATGAGACCCCCGTCGGCGAGATGGGCTCGAAGATCTCCGGCGGCCAGCGCCAGCGCCTCGCCATCGCCAGGGCGCTGCTCAAGGACTCGCCCATCCTCATTCTCGACGAAGCCACCTCCAATCTCGATGTCGAGACCGAGAGGGAGGTGAACGCTGCGATTCGCGAACTCCAGGCCGGCCGCACGACCCTGACCATCGCCCACCGCCTCTCCACCGTGCAGAACGCGGACCGGATCCTGGTGCTGGAGCAGGGGCGCGTCGTGGAGCAGGGCCGGCACGCGCAGTTGCTGGCGAAGGGCGGCGTGTACGCCCGCATCTTCGAACTGCAGCAGGACGAGGTCGACGCGCTGCTCGATACGGGCGGCCCGCTCCCCGCGTAGAAATGGGGACAGCAGAAATGGGGACATGCCTCATTTCCATGAACCACTGGATGCTCTTAGGAAATGAGGCATGTCCCCATTTCTGCGCCCCTACGGGGTGGTGGTGATCGCTGCCGCCGCTCGCCGGGCTTTCGCCCGCGCTTCATCCAGCGTTCCGGCGCGGGCGAGGGTCACGCCCATGCGGCGTTTGCCGCGCACTTCGGGCTTGCCGAACAGCCGCAGGCCGGTGTCCGGTTCCGCCAGGGCCGCTTCCACGGTGTTGAACTGCAGGTTGGCAGAGTCACCCTCGATCAGCAGGGCACAGGACGCGGACGGACCGTGCTGGGCGATGTTGGGGATCGGCAAGCCGAGTATGGCCCGGACGTGCAGCGCGAACTGGGAGAGATCCTGGGAGATCAGCGTAACGAGACCCGTGTCATGGGGGCGGGGTGACACCTCGCTGAACCAGACCTGGTTGCCCTTCACGAAGAGCTCCACGCCGAAGATGCCCCGGCCACCCAGTTCGCCCGTCACTGCGGCGGCAATGCGCCGGCTCTCGGCCAGGGCCTTCGGACTCATGGGGTGGGGCTGCCAGGACTCCCGGTAGTCGCCGTCGATCTGCAGGTGCCCGATGGGTTCGCAGAAAGCGGTACCACCCGCATGCCTGATCGTGAGTTGAGTGATCTCGTAGTCGAAGTCGATGAAGCCCTCGACGATCACGCGGCCGGCGCCCGCGCGGCCACCGCCCTGGGCGTAGTCCCAGGCTTTCTGGACGTCGTCTGCCGTGCGCACGGTGCTCTGGCCCTTGCCGGAGCTGGACATCACGGGCTTCACGATGCACGGCATGCCGATGGCGGCGACAGCGGCCTGGTATTCGTCCAGCGTGCCGGCGAAGCGGAAGGGCGAGGTCGAGAGGCCGAGGGTCTCCGCCGCCAGCCGGCGGATGCCTTCCCGGTCCATGGTCAGCTGCGCGGCCCGGGCCGTGGGAATCACGGTGCAACCCTCTTCCTCGAGGGCCTTGAGCTCAGTCGTGGCGATGGCCTCGATCTCCGGCACGATGAAGTGGGGTTGTTCTTGGGCAATCACCGCGCGCAGTGCGACCGGGTCCAGCATGCTGATGACGTGGGAGCGGTGGGCCACCTGCATGGCCGGAGCATTGGCGTAGCGGTCGACGGCAATCACCTCGATGCCCAGGCGCTGGGCCTCGATGGCCACTTCCTTGCCCAGTTCGCCGGAGCCGAGGAGGAGAAGACGGGTGGCGCCGGGGGAGAGGGGAGTGCCGATGGTGATCATGATTGTTGATGTCTGTAGGAGCGCCTTCAGGCGCGATTGATAGGGATCGCGCCTGAAGGCGCTCCTACGGCCGCTGCATTACCCGGTCCACAAACGCATTCATGGCGGCGGCGGCTTCGACCGGCGCTTCTTCCTGCACGTAGTGTCCGGAGGTCGGGATCAGTACGGCGGTGTTCATTGGCAGCTTCGCCTTCAGTTCCTCGAACTCGCCCATGGTCTTGTTGCGATCCTGCTGACCCCACACGATCAGGGACGGGACGGTCAGCCGGGGCAGCATGGGAACCTCATCCGGCTCGCTGTACTGGCCCATCATGCTGGTCATGCCGCGCAGATAACCCTGAGTCTGCGCGGTGCGGCTGAGATCCTTCACCACATCGTCTGTCACGATGGCCGGATTGATAAAGGAGCGGCGCAGGAAGTCGCCGCGGAAGGCTGCGTCCCCGAAAATCCTGGCTTGGAGGCGGGGAAAAGGAAAAACCAGATACTTGGCGATCGCCGGCACGCCGCTGGTAATGATGCCCGGGTTCATGACGACGAGGCCAATGACCTCCGGGGATTCCAGGGCAACCCGCAGCGCGATGGCCCCACCGAGGGAGTGGCCGCCCACGACGACATTCTTCAGCCCGAGGACCTTGATCAGGTCAGAGGCAATTTCGGCCTGATGAGCGTTCTTGTAGTCAAAGGGCGCCGGCTTGTCCGACAGGCCGAAGCCCGGCATGTCGAAGGCCACCACGTAATAGCGGTCAGCCAGCAGGGGCGCCAGCAGGCGGAAACTCTGGAGCGAATTGGCAAAGCCGTGCAGCAACAGTGCCGTGGGCTTGTCCGGCCCCGGCGTGCCCCAGGTCTGGTAGCGGATGTTCACGCCGTCCACGTTGACGAACCGGTCTGCCGGACCGGCGAGGTTCACGGCGGGAACCTCCTCCACGCCGGTCGGCCAGTAGGCGTAGCTGACGAGGCCCAGCCAGAGGGTGGCCAGCAGGGCCACGAAGCCGCCTAGCAGCCGTTTTAGCCATTTCATTTTCAGCAAGACCGGGCAGTGTGTTGAAGTCCAATGTGCCGGGCGCATGCTAGCACCAGTCCCGTCGCTGAATGCCGCTCTGAGCCCAGGAGAACCGCGCCATGAACGCCGCTGTCCCCCGTCCCGCCGTCACGCCCCCTGGCCCGGCCACCTTCGACTCGATTCGGGACTACGTCCGCGCTCTCGAGGCTCGCGGCCGGGTACTGCATATCGCCGCCATGGACCAGGACAAGTACGAGGTCACTGCGTTCGCATACCGGCTGATCGATAAATTTGGAATCGAACAGGCGCCCGCCTTCATGGTGGACCGCATAAAAATCAACGATCAGTGGATGGAAGGGCCACTGCTGGCGAATCCCTACGGCCGCTGGCCCGACGAGGCCGTGCTCTTTGGCGTACCGGAGATCACCAGCGATTATCAGCAGATGTACCACGCCGTGATGAAGGAGATGGAAAAGCGGCTGGATGTGGGGGGCAGCTGGAAGCGGATCCCGCCGGTGGAACTGGCGAATTCCCGCAGCGCGCCCTGCAAGCAGGTCATCCTCAAGGGTGAGGCAGTGGATATCGAGAAGTTTGCGTGGCTGAAGAACAATCCTGCCGATGCCGGCCGTTACATCAACATCACCTCCGTGATCATGGACGACCCGGAGTTTGGCAAGAACACCGGCACCTACCGCTGCCAGGTTCGCGACAGCAGGCGTATCAGCATCAACCCGGAGCCTACCCAGCACGGCTGGCGGATCCTCACCTCCATGCGCAAGCGCGGCGACAAGGTGGCGAAGGTGGCCATCGCAGTGGGGGCGGATCCGTTCACCTTCTGTGCGAGTAGCACCAAGATGGCCAATTACCAGGAGGATGAGCTGGAGTTCGCCGGTGGCCTGCGGGGCAAGGCTCTCGAGGTGGTGAAGTGCGAGACCAGCGACATTCGCGTGCCGGCCCACGCGGAGATGATCATTGAGGGCGAAGTACCCCTGGACGAAGGGCTGGATGAGGGCCCCTACGGCGAGATGTACGGCTATCTCGGCCCGATGAAGCCCAACAACTTCTACATGAACATCCAGTGCATCACCCACCGGGAAAAGCCCTGGATCCTGAACTCCTTCACCGGGCTTACCTGCGACATGCCGCGGTCACCACAGATCGCGGCCAACTTCTTCATGTACCGCAAGCTGATTCCGAATCTCACGGGGCTCTATTCGCCCCGGGGTGCGAACGGCGTGATCGTGATCAGCATCGACAAGAAGCTGCCGGGCGAGGGCATGGCGGCAGGTCAGTACCTGGCGGCGAATGTCGGGCTCAACAAGGTAGTGATCGTGGTGGACAAGGACATCAACATCCTCGAGCCCAGCCAGATCCTCCATGCGCTGGGCGCCCGCTGGCAGCCCTCCGCCAGCCTGATGATTCCCCGGACCCAGATGATGATGCCGGACCCCAGCCGCCCCCACTGGGCGCTGTCGAGCAAGATGATCATCGACGCCACCCGCCAGCTGGAGGCCGAGGGTGGTCCCAAGAGCTGGGCACCGCTGAACCGGGAGCTCCTGGTCAAGGGTGCCCCAGAGAGCTTTCCCCTGGTCGACGGCAAGTGGGACGAGTACCTGAAAGGCTGGAAGTAGGAGCGCCTTGTAGGAGCGCCGACCGGCGCGATCGATAATGGTCGCGCGTGAACGCGCTCCTACCAGATTGCCACCCGCTGTTCCGGCGGCAGGTACATCCCGTCGGTCGGGCTGACGCCGAAAGCCTGGTAAAACGCCGGTACATTTGGCAACACGCCCGTCACCCGGTATTCGTCGGGGGAGTGCGGGTCGCTGAGCAGTTGCGACTGCAAGCGCTGGGGGCGGTCCATGCCCCGGAAGGCAACCGCAAAGCCGATAAAGAGCCGTTGCTCGCCCGTGAAGCCGTCGATCACGGGCGCTGCTTTGCCCTGCAGGGAACGCAGCCAGGCACGGTGGCTCATGGTCACGCCGGCGAGGTCCGCGATGTTCTCGCCCAGCGTCAGCTCGCCGTTCACGCTGAAGTTCGGCAGCGGGCGGAAGCCGTTGTAGCGGACTACCAGCCGCTTCGTGCGGTCTGAGTACTGCGCGGCGTCCGCCGGCGTCCACCAGTCCCGGAGACGGCCATCCCCGTCGAACTTGCGGCCCTGATCGTCAAAGCCGTGGCTGAACTCGTGGCCGATGATCGCGCCGATGCTGCCATAGTTGTGCGCGTCATCTGCGGCCGGGTCGAAGAATGGTGGCTGCAGGATGGCAGCCGGAAAGACGATCTCATTCGACGTGGGCTGGTAGTAGGCGTTCACTGTCTGCGGCGTCATCAGCCACTCGTTCGGGTCTACCGGCTTGTTCAGTCGGGCGGCGTTGTAGGCGTGGGCAAACGCCTGCGTGCGTCTGAGGTTTCCTGCCAGGTCGCTGGCGACGATGCTGACGGACGAGTAGTCCTTCCACCGGTCCGGATAGCCAATCTTGCTGCGGAACTTTGCGAGCTTCGCCTGGGCGGCCTGCCTGGTCTCGGGCGTCATCCAGGCGAGTTGATCGATGGATTCGTGATAGGCAGCCTTGAGGTCGGCAATCATCCGGTCCATTCGCGCTTTCGAGGACGGCGGAAAGTGGCGCTCAACGTAAGCCTTTCCAACCAGGTCCCCGAGCGACTCGCTGGCCAGCTTCACGCCGCGCTTCCAGCGGGGCGTGTTCTGTTTGATGCCCTTGAGTACGCCGCCTGCGAAGGCGAAATCTTCCTGCACGATCGCGGCGTTGAGGAAGGGCGCATAGTGCTTCAGGGTCTTGAAGCGCAGCCAGGTCTGCCAGTCGGCGACCGGGACAGAGCGTACGAGGGGACCCAGGGCTGCAAAGTATTCGGTCTGGGCTACCACAAACATGCCGGACGGCTTGAGGCTTGCCGCTGTCAGAAACGGCGCCCAGGCAAACTCGGGAAACTTCCTGCTGGCGGTTTCCAGGTCCAGCTGATTGCGGTAAATCTTCGCGTCGTCGCGATTCTGGACGGACGACCAGTGGCGTTCAGCGATGTGCCGCTCGAGCGCGACGATGGTCTGCGCCGCCTTGGCGCCGTCCTTCCAGCCGGCGAGCCCATACATCTGCTCCACATGGGCCTGATAGGCGGCTCTCGCTTCCCTGAGTTCAGGGCGATCGTCCAGGTAGTAATCCCGGTCCGGCAGGCCGAGGCCGTCCTGCCAGAAGTAGGCCAGGTTGCGCGTCGGGTCGGTGGCGTCCGCGTCCACGAACCACTGCACGGGCGTCTGCACGCCGGCAGCCATGGCACTGCCGAAGTAGGCGATGACGTCTGCAGGCGTACGCAGCGCGGCGATGGCGGCAAGCTCCGGAGCCAGCGGTTGCACCCCCAGGGCTTCGGCCCGTGCTTCGTCCATGAAGCTGGCGTAGAGATCTCCGACCTTCTGCGGATCGGACCCGGGTGCGCCTGGCTGCTGCGTGGCTTCCTCGACCAGCGCACGTAACCGGGCCTCGGTCATTTCGTCCACGCGCTGAAAGCTGCCGTACCCTGATCGGTCCGCCGGAATGGCGGCGGTAGCCAGCCACCTGCCGTTGACGTACCGCCAGAAGTCGTCCTGCGGGCGGACGGTCTGGTCGAGTTCTGCCGGGTCGAAGCCCAGGCTCAGCCCCAGCCCCAGGGTGGGGGGTGCCGTTGTGGCTGGCGCGGCCGCGGCGGGCGGCGCTGGTTGTAGCTGGCCGCAGGCCACGAGCAGTGTAGCCAGAAACGTCAGGGCGGACAGGCGGCGCATTGGTGTTTCCCCAGGGTTCCCCGGGGGATGGTACCGTTTCCCCATGCGGCAGTGGCTGGTGCAGTCGATGGCGGTGCTGGTGGTCCTCGCCCTGGCGGGTGGTGTCGCACTCTGGTGGTGGGGACTGCGTGCGCCCGCGTTCCGGCAGCCGCCGGTCACCGGCACGCTGGAGGAACGGCGCTTCGACTTCGGCGGCTTGTCCCGGTCCTTCCTCGTCTACATTCCCCTGCGTCTGTCCGACCCGGCGCCAGTCGTGCTGGTCCTGCACGGGGCCGCCAGCTCTGCCGCGCGGATGCGCAGTGACACCGCCTGGGCCTTCGAGGAAGTGGCCGACAGCGACGGGGCGCTCATTGTCTATCCCCAGGGGTTCGAGGGGAACTGGAACGATTGCCGGGCGACGGGTGCCGTTGGTGCGCGGGAGCGCTCGGTGGATGACGTGGGTTTTCTTCGCGCGGTGGTGGCGCGCCTGGCCGGTGATCCCGCGCTGGGCGGCCAGCAGGTTGCAACCGACGAGGTGTTCGCCGCCGGTTTCTCCACTGGGGGCCACATGGTCCTGCGGCTGGCGCTGGAGGCCCCGGACTTCGTGACCGGCGTCGCCGCCATCGCGGCGAGTCTGCCCGCTGCCGGCAATCAGAACTGCCAGGAGAGCCGTCAGGCAGTGCCCGTCCTCCTGATCAGCGGTGACGAGGACCCGATCAGTCCTTACGACGGCGGGGAGGTCTTGTCGGTGGGTCCGTTCAACCGGCGTGGGGCTGTACTGTCCGCTTTCGCCACGGTGGACTACTTCCGAACCCTGGCAGGCTACCCGGCCCTGCCTTTCGAGCACCGCTACCCGGACGGCGATCCATTGGACGGGACCGTGGCCAGTCGCCGGTTGTGGTCTGCGGGAGACCGACCCGAGGTGGACCTCATCACCATCCACGGTGGCGGCCACACGATTCCCCATCCGCAAAAGACCATGCCCCGCATCCTGGGCCGGACCAGCCATGACGTGCCCGCTGTCGAGGAGATCTGGCGGTTCTTCCGCCGCCAGTTGCTCGGGGGCCGGGATCCATCCTAGTATCGGCCGACGCCTTCAGAAATGCCTGTTTGTCCCTCTACCCCAGGAGAATGCAGAGTGAATGCCACCACCACCAACCGGGCGCTGAGCGGTGCCACTGTTCTCGCCCTCGGAGTTTCCCTGCTCGCGCTGGCCGCCACGGCTGCAGACAACACGGGTGCTCCCCCGGCGCCCGCTGCAGAAATGGACCACTCGGGCCATGACATGAGTCAGATGAACCCGGGGCGGGATGCGGAGGGCCGCAGCCTCTACGGCATGAAGCACAAGATGGATCCCGCCATGACCCGGGAGTTGCGCGAAAAAGTAGCGCTGTACCAGAAGTACAGCGACGCGGAGATCACCATGTCCATGGACATGATGGGACCGGAGTACGCCTGGTACATCAGCCCGCCGGACGTGAAGGGCTCCCAGGGGATCCTGATCCTGATGCACGGCTTCCGGGAGCAGGGTGACAAGATCTTCAAGGACCAGGTCCAGTCTATCGGCAATATTTTCCCGACGTCCATGGGCGTGGGCATGGCGATGATGATGTCGGAGCACATTCAGGTAGGGCTCGACGACCTGAAGGCCGCTGGTGCGAAGGAGATCGTCGTAATACCCGTGACCTCTTCGGGCACCAACGAGCTGTACCGGCAGTGGCTCTATATTTTCGGCAAGGCGGATAAGGCTGAGTTTGCCAGCGTGCCGCGGGTGAAAACGGATGCGAAGCTGCACTTTGTGGCGCCGCCGGGGGATAACCCGCTGGTCGCAGAGATCCTGTTGGATCACGCTGCAGAGATGAGCAAGGATCCCGGGAAGGAAGTGGTCATCATTGCCGGCCATGGCCCGAGTTCCGCGGCAGACAACACGGAGGAACTCCGGGTTCTCGCCGGTCTCGCAAAGATCGTGAAGCAGGATGGTGGCTTCGCGGACGTGCGGGGCATGACACTGCAGGACGATTCGCCACCGGAGGTTCGTGCTGCCAACGTCCAGAAGCTTCGCGAGACGGTCGAAGCCGCCACGAACAAGGGGCAGCGGGTTCTGGTCGTTACCAACCTGATCGGTGCCCGGACCATTCAGGCCAAGTTGCGCAGCGACCTGCAGGGGCTGACCTACGAGTTCAATCCCAAGGGGCTCGTCAACCACCCCAACTTCATGAAGTGGATGGGTGAATCGGTCCGGGAAGAGTTTGAGAAGAGCGCGGCGGTCAGCAAAACCCGGCCAGCGGGGACTTGACCGGCCAGCGGATTAGCCGGCCAGCGGACTAGCCGGCAAGCGGACTAAATTGACGCCACCACGAGCAAGGGGCCGGCCGAGACCACGACGCCACCCGGTTGTTCCGCGGTGATCGCAAACGCCTTGGGCGACCGGATCTGCAGCTTCGCCTGGATGGGAATGATGACTTCACCCGTGGCGCTGACGTTGAACACGCCACCGTCCACCGGATTCTTGTCCCGGTCGGGATCCACAATCCAGAGCTGGTACTGGCGGCGGGCAGGGTCGTTAACGGGCATGTTGGCGAGCCGCAGGTAGCCCTGCTGGCGGGACTGGCTCCACACCACGTCCCCGGTGACACCCTCGTAACCCGCTGCCGTTGGCGGCGCCCAGGGCAGCGTCAGGACGTCCGGCGCCTCACTCACGAGGCTGGCCCGGGTTGCTGTGACATCGGGTCCCGGTGAGAGGGCAGCCGGTTCATTCCGGACGACGACAAAGGCCACGGCGAGCATCGCTGCCAGGGCCCAGCCGATCCCGCTGACGGCTGACCGGCGCGGGGCAGGCGGGGCCTTGGCTGTGGTCGGCGGGCTGGAAGTCGTTACGAGTCGAGGCCCTGGGAGGTGTCCTGGGACGTGCCCTGGAACCTGTCCTGGCAACGGGCCACGCTGCCGCAGGACCAGGGCTTCGCCTTGGCTGACGAGTCGTTCCCGGAGTCCTGCGGGCATCCGTTGGCCGCCCGTGCGGCGCAGGAAAGCGATCTGGGTGAACGCAGCCGCCTGGAGAATCTCATCCCGCGCCACGCCGGGGTTCTGCCTCACGAGACGGGTGAGTTCCGTGTCGTCGCCGGTATCCAGTGCGGCCGACGCTTCGTCGGCCAGCAGTTCGTAGAGCCGGTTCCTGTCGAGGGCGCTGCTGGGCGTCATCCAGCCAACTCCTGGTCTGTGGCGCCCGGTGGCGGGATCTGCAGCCGCTGACGAATGTGAATGAGGCCCCGGCGCACGCGGGTCTTCACCGTGCCGAGGGGCAGCGAGAGGTGCTCAGCAATTTCGCTGTGGCTGTAGCCCTCGTAGATCGACATCGCGAGGACCTTCTGGTGCTCAGGATCCATCTCCGAGAGGACCCGCTCCACGATGGTCACTTCCGTGTCGTCTTCGACGGTGGCTGGCACGCCGGGATCTATTGGGGCACCTTCGTCGTCGTCCATGGAATCTGTGAGAGGCCGGCGCCCGGCCTGGCGGATCTTGTCGATCAGGCGACGGCGGGCGATGGTGGAAATAAAGGCAACTTCGCTCGCAATGTTGCGATCGTAGCGTCCTGCACTCCGCCAGATGTCGATGAAGATGTCCTGTACGGCATCCTCCGCGTCGGCTGCGTTGCGCAGATAGCGGCGCGCGAGTGACCAGACGAGATCCCCGTAGCGCTCCATGCACTCATTCACTGCCGACGAATCGCCGGCAGTGACGCGCTCAAGTATGGATTTTGTAGACAATCGGCTTGTCTCTCCCGACCAAATCAGGTCTGGTGCCGCTGCCGCTGCCGCCGGAGAGAATCCCTGGCCAGGCCTGACAGGCTTTGTCTCGAGGACAGGCATTATATACACCAGACTTGGTGGCAAGCGGCTATGTTGGCGTCGCGTCCGAAGAAAAACGGCGACCGGGACGATGCTGTCCCGGTCGCCGCGGACCTGTAGCGACTTACTTCCCGGCCTTGGCCGGCGGCATGAGGACCGTGTCGATGACATGGATCACGCCGTTGCTGGCGGCGACGTCAGCCTTCTCGACCTTCGCCCCGTTGACCGTGACACCGGCAGCACTGGCTACGATCGTCAGGTTCTGGCCCTCGAGGGTCGCAGGCTTGACGGTGCCCTTCAGGTCGGTGGACATCACCTTGCCGGAGACCACGTGGTACAGGAGGATGGCCTTAAGCTTTTCCTTGTTGGCGGGCTTCAGCAGGTCATCCACCGTGCCGGCGGGCAGCTTGGCGAAAGCCGCGTCGGTCGGGGCGAACACGGTGAGGGGGCCCGGAGCCTTCAGCGCGTCCACCAGGCCCGCCGCCTTCACGGCAGCAACCAGGGTGTTGAAGGAGCCGGCCGCTACTGCGGTATCGACGATATCGGCCGCCTTGGCCCCGGTGTGGGCCCCGGCGTAGGCTGCCGGACCGACGGCCAGACCCACGAGAGACAGGGCGAACACGCCAGCGATGGCGCGCAGGCCACGGAAACCGGCTTGATTAGCAACAGCAGTCATTGTTGAGTTCTCCTTTAAGGCGACTGGTTATCCAACACCTGAAGTCCAGGACGCTGGGGTTCAAGACCCATCAAGTGTGGCCGCTTTTGGTGCGGCATCCCGTTAGGGTCCGGATGGTCATTCGCGGTGCTTCCTGCTGCGGATTCAGCAGCAGCGCAGCAAGAGGTACCTTCTCCCAATGAAAAAGGCCGGCTCCGTGAGGAGCCGGCCTTTGTTCAGTCAGTCTGGCGTTGGAGCCGTCGGCGTTAGCCGGCCTTCCACTCGCCGCCCTGGAAGCCGCAGCCGATTTCCAGGCCGCCCGGATCACCCTCGTAGTAGACCCGCTTGCCGGCGTCGCCCATGTCGCACACGCCAACCTTGCCATCCGTCGCGCAAGCCCCGGCGGTATGGACGGCGTCCTTGTTGTCGTCCGTCTTGCCAAGTTCGGCGCACTTTTCCGGGGTTATCGGGGAGTCGCAGACCTTGAAGGGGCCAGCGAACATGTTCTGCTGTACGTAGTTGCAATGACCAGCGCCGTCCTGGGCCGAAGCGGTCAACGGACCCATGACCATTAGCGGGGCCAGCAACGCCAGCGCTGAGATAACTTTGGACTTCATGATTGAGGCTCTCCTGCCTGCAGATTGGCTTGCGAAAAACGAAGCGCAGCGATCATGGCACGCGGTTTGGGGGGAATCCATAGCTGCACGGGCCATACCTTGGTGTCCGCAGGCTGAACACTTGGTTAATCAACCCTAGCGAGTGGCTTCCAGGTACTTCTTGGGTAGCGCGTAGGCCACAAGGTAGTCATCAATAGTCTGCGCATTGATGAACATATGGCTGCCGGCCGCAATGACCACAAACTGCCGGCCGTCCTGCTCGTAGGTCATGGGATTCGCGTGGGCCGACGTGGGCAACGGCGTGGACCACAGTTCGGCGCCGGTCTCCGTGTCGAAGGCCCGCAGCCGGGCATCGCCAGTGGCCCCCACAAAGACCAGGCCGCCCGCCGTGACGATCGGGCCCCCGGTGACCGGGGCACCCCATTTCAAGGGCGGGATGGGCACCGGTGCCAGTTTGTCGATGGTGCCCAGGGGGACGCTCCACCGGATCTCGCCCGCGGCGAGGTCGACGCCCACCAGAGCGGACCAGGGCGGCTTCGTGCACGGCATCATTGTCGGGCCGAGCAGGATGCGCTGCTCGATAGCCCAGGGCGTGCCCTCAATGATGCCCGGCGGCCCCATCGGGGCACCCCGGGTGGGGTCAAAGGAGTCGGCCTTGGGCACCTTTTCCTGTGGGACCAGTTTCAGGTACAGGCCGATCTGGGACAGATTGGTCACCAGCAGATTCCTCTCCGGATCCCAGGCGCCGCTGCCCCAGTTCATGCCGCCGGCAGAGCCCGGAAACATGATCCAGCCCTTGTCGCTGGGTGGCGTGAAGAGGTCGCCGTGGCGGGCCCCGGCGATCAGGTCCCGACAGCGGTTCTGGTCCCAGAAGGTGAGTCCCCAGGCATCGTCCGGCGTCAGGCGGGTTTTCATCAGAGGTGGCGGCCTGACGGGGAACGGCTGGGTCTTCGACAGCACGTCACCGGCAACGCCGTCGGTGGGCACCGGGCGTTCCTCCACAGGAAAGAGCGGTGTGCCCGTCTCCCGGTCCAGCACGAAGACCAGTGACTGCTTGGTCAACACGATGACAGCGGGCACCTTGCGGCCGTTTTTGGGGACGTCCACCAGCAGCGGTTGCGCCGGCGTGTCCCAGTCCCACACGTCGTGGTGCACGGTCTGGAAACTCCAGACCACCTCACCCGTTCTGCCGCGGAGCGCCACTACCGAGTTGGCGTAGCGGTTGTCGCCGGGCCGGGTGCCGCCGAACCAGTTCGGCGAAGCACTCGAAGTGGGGACGAAAACGAGATCGCGCTGGTCGTCGACGGAGAGCAGGCTCCAGGCGTTGCCGCCTCCGGTCGTCCTCATGCTCTCCGGCGTCCAGTCCGTCGCCTGCACCTGCTCCTTGCTGCGGGGTATCGGATCAAAGCTCCAGCGCAATGCACCGCTGCGCGCATCAAAGGCGCGCAATGCCCCGCTTGGCGCGCTGGCGTACTGGTTCTTCATGTTGTTGATGTGGCCGATCACCAGCACGCCGTTCACGACCACGGGCGGCGCGGAGAACTGCACGCCCCAGGGATCGGCCGGCGCCGGACTGGTGCCCGCAAACAGCGGATTGACGTCCACCTGGCCGTTAGTGCCGAAGTCGACGCAAGGCTTGCCCGTGACTGCATCGACGGCGAGCAGGCGCCGGTCGTTGGTGCCCGCGAAGATCCGATGTGCGCACTGCTGGCCAGCCGGCGCTTTCTCGTCGTGCCAATAGGTCACGCCCAGGCATTTCAGCCGCTTGGGTGCTTTGGTCACCTGGATCTGCGGATCAAAGCTCCAGCGTTCCTTGCCGGTGGCCGGGTCCAGCGAAACCAGCCGGTTGGAGGGCGTGCACAATGCAAGTCCCCCGCCCGCCGCTGCGGGCAGCAGGATCGGTGTGGCGTGAAAGCCGGAGAAGGGGCGGCGCTCGGGAAACCGGACGAACTCGCCGTGCCTCCAGGTCCAGGCTCTTTCGAGTCGCCAGACGTTCTTCCGGTCGATCTGGCTTAAGGGGGAGTACCGGGAACCACCCTGGTCGCCACCCACCTGCGCCCAGCTCCCGGGGGCGGAGTTCGTCGCCACCGGGTCTGCCATCGTTGTGCTGACCAGGAGAGTCAGTCCGATGGCAAGCAGTCCCGGCGCACCCATGGCTCAGGCCGGGCGCCAGTGATCGTGAAAAGACACGCGGTGCAGCAGCCGATGGCTCTGGCCAAAAGCAAAGATGCCCCAGTGGATCGTTGAGTAGTTATCCCGGAGAGCGAGGGACTTCGGCTCCCAATGCCATCGGCACTGGAACTCGGGCCTTGGCTGGTGTGCGAACAGGAAGTCGAGCACCGCACGACTCTCCCGCTCGCTCAGTCCGGTGATTTCCCCGCCCATGGAATCGAAGATCCGGTGAAAGTTCTTCCTCACGTTGTCGTGAATCGCCGTGAACGACTCCAGGAACTGACGCCAGGCCGGGTACTCCTGGACCCAGACGCCGGGATGTCCGGCCAGAGTGCCCGCGTAGCCCTGCTCCTGAATGTCGCCAAAGCGTTTGCCGAGGGCCAGGTGCTGGCCGGGCGTCAGGGCTCCGGAGATGGGGGCTTTCTCGGCCAGAGGGATGCTCATGGCGATAAGCCTAGCAAAACAAGCTCCGGATAACAGTAAGATTGGCGCAGGCAGCATTTTATGCGCCCCTCCCAACAGGCTCTGGAGCCCCGATGGCCACTGACATCACAAGAAACAGCGAAGTCGCAATTGCCGTCTTCGTCGACTTCGAGAACCTGGCTCTCGGTGTCCAGGACACGAAAGGCGGGCGGTTCGACATCGACCTCGTCCTGAAACGGCTGCTGGAGAAGGGCCGGATCGTGGCCAAGCGCGCCTACTGCGACTGGACCCGCTACAAGCAGTTCATGCATGAGTTCCATATGCAGGGCTTCGAGATGATCGATATCCCCCAGACCAAAATCAGTGGCAAGAACAGTGCGGACATCCGCATGGTCGTGGACGCGCTGGATATGTGCTACTCCAAGGCCCACATCGACACCTTCGTGCTGCTCACGGGGGACAGCGACTTCTCCCCGCTGGCGTCCAAGCTCAAGGAGAACGACAAGCGCGTGATTGGTTGTGGAGTGCGAAACTCGACGTCAGACCTGCTCGCGTCCAACTGCGACGAGTTCATTTTTTACGACGATCTCATCACGGTCTCGAAGCGGACCCGCACCCGGGCGACGCCATCGAAGAACACGGAACAGGCAGACGCCCTGGACAAGGTTGCCGCCACGGTGGAGTCCCTGTCCCAGGAGTACGACCCTCTCTGGGGCTCACTGGTAAAGCAGACCGTGCGCCGCGTCTATCCGGGCTTCAATGAGACGGTTTACGGTTACCGCAGCTTTTCCGAACTGCTCGAGGATGCCGCCAAGCAGGGCATGCTTGAACTCGAGTTCGATCAGCAGCGGGGCAACTACAAGGTGCGTTCGAAGTCCCGCTGACGCAGGCCGTAGGAGCGCCTTCAGGCGCGACAAATTCTGGTCGCGCCTGAAGGCGCTCCTACCGTAAAGCCGGGGCGTCCTTCTTTCCGGGTGGCGGCACCGGCGCCCTGACCAGCTGATACATCGGCCGGGCCCCCGGTTGCTGGTAGTAAGGCATCATCTGGGCTTCCAGGGCCGCCAGCGTGGCCTGCCGGTTACCCGGTGCGGGGTGTGTGCTGAGAAACCGGGGCGGTCCGCTGCCACCGACTTTCCCCATTTTCTGCCAGAGCGTGGCGGCCGCCCGCGGGTCATAGCCCGCCTTGGCCGCCAGTTCGATGCCGATGCGATCCGCTTCGGTCTCGGAGGTCCGGCTGTTGGGCAGCGTGAGGGCGACCATGGCCGTGCCTTGCGCCGCGGCCATCCCCGCGGCGGAGTCCGAGGCGATGCCCACCGCCAGAGCCCCCAGCTGGCTGGCCATGGCCACCGACATGCGCTCAGCCGTGTGATTAGCCAGTGCGTGGCTGATCTCGTGGCCCATCACCTGGGCCAGTTCGTCATCTGTGGGGTCGATCTTCTGCAGGAGGCCGGTGTACAGCGCCATGCGGCCACCCGCCATGCACCAGGCGTTGACCTCCTTCGGGTCATCGATCACCTGCACGCTCCATTCCCACTGATTTGTGGCAGGCCGCATGATGATTGCCTGGGCAATCAGTCGCCCGGTGATGGTGTCCACGCGCTTCAGGATCCGCGGATCAGTGACCAGCTTGCCCTCGGAACTCAGCTTGCCCATGGTTTGCACATAGGCCTGCTTCGACTGGGAAATGGCGGATTGCTCGGAGACCAGCATCAGCTGCCTCCGCCCGGTGGGGCTCGTCGCGCAACCGGTGACCAGGGTGACGAGCAGAATGGCCAGAGTGAGCCTGTACACGGTGGGTTTTCGCTCCTGCTACCTGAACCAGGGGCTGGCGGGGTGACGCGCGTGCAGCCGGCGGTCCAACCCAAACCACCGACCCGTGGGCAGGACGATGAACAGTCCCGCGATGGCCCACAACGGCAGCAGGGAAGCGTCGTAGTAGCCGCCGATGGCAAACATCACCATCAGCCAGACGGCCAGCGCCGCTCCCCAGCGCGTCGCCAGACCCAGCGCCAGACTGATGGTTACGGTGATCACGGAGAGTGTGACCACCCAGGCGATAAGCGGGTACCAGGGAATGGCAAACTGACTGAGAAATTTCGCCCCGAAGGTGGCCGGATCAAGTTCGGCCAGCCGGGACTGAAACACAGTGCGCGAGTAGTCCGACCAGAGCCAGCCCTTGGCAACCTTGTTGAGGCTCGAGCCGAGAAAGAACAGCGCCATCAGGTAGCGGAGCAGCAGTACGACGGCAATCCCGATAGTCCTGGCCGGCGCCGTGCGGATCCCGGCGAAGCGAAACGGCTGGATTTCTGCTCGGGCATTCATGACTTTTCCTTGGCAGGCTCCTCGGTGAACAATTTCAGCAGCTCCCGGCCCTCGGCCGGGTTCAGAAGCCGGCAGAGGCCACGGGGTGTGTTGTCGGCACCGCGGCGCTGACCGGTGACCTGGTCGATCCACGCGTCCGGCACCTGAATGCGGTGCTCGACGAGATCGATGCGAGCCTCGGCATCGCCCGTGGTTGAACGCGCGAAGGCTTCTGTGGTGCCGGGGCGCTGCGCATAGACCGACAACGGCCGCACGTCCTCCTTCCGCGTGTAGAAGAGCTGGATGAGGAATTCCCAAACCGTGGCCAGCTGAGCCAGCGTGCCCTTGGGTTCCAGGCGGTAGAGATCGAAAGTGGGGTCGTACACGGCAGCATTGCCGGAACTGTCATCGCAGCGAATGAAATCCTCGCAGGTGGTGCACTTGGCATTGACGGGGATGAGTAACTCCGCCTCGGGCAAGGGCGCTGCGCAGCCGGCCAGCAGGCTCAGCAGGACGGTCGGCAGGAACACGCGACTCACTCTGCCACCACCTGGGACAGGGTGCCGGTTCCCGACTCGTAAAGCAGCGGTGCCACGAGGACCTTTGGATAGCGGCTCTGCACGCGGGCCGCTTCGGCGGCCACAAAGCCCGCCGGCTCGTCGACTTCAAAGAGATCGCTCCAGTGGTCGAAGTGCTGCTCGGCCGCTACGCGTTCCCAGCCTGCTGCCTCGATCATCTGCACCACGAACTGCTCCCGGTGACTGCGGAGTTCCACCAGCCGGCAGTCGTCGTGGCCGACGATCGCAATGGCGGACACGCCGGCGACACCGATCGCCCAGGAGACCTTGAAGGGATCCCGCTTGAGGCTGGCGCCAGCCGTGTGCAGGGCAATGGCGAAACCCTCGGGCACCCGCAGGGCAGCGTGCTGCTCCAGGCAGGTGGCCAGCAGCACTTCCGGCCGGGCGTACTGGCGCGGCGGGGCCGCCAGGTTCTGGTAGCGAAGCAGGTCGCCGATGGGCGTGCTCCGGTAGAGCGGGAGTATGTCCGCCTCGGCTTTGACGGCGATCTGGGCCAGGGTCATGGGAGCTTCGGTTCGACTGGTGTGGGTGTCTGCATCTTCTTATTGAGCCGGGATTTGGTCTCCGGCGCAAGCGCCTCAAACGTGTCCGCCGCCAGGCCCACACCGGCCTCCGCGAAATAGTTGTAGGCGACGTCCGCCCCGGCCGCGAGGATGGGTTCCCGCTCCTCCGGCCAGACATAGGTGGCGCTGATGAGTCCGCTATAACCCCGCCGGCGCAACTGCTCGCTCGCCAGGACCTTCGCCTCCGTGTCGGGGAGCGCGAGCATGATCACCCTGACGTGATCCAGCCGCAGGCGGTGCCAGAGCAACGGGTCCTCGGCATCCGCGTAGACCACCCGTCGTCCCTCGCTCAGATGCCGTTCCACCTTGCCCAGGTCGCTGTCCAGGCCGACCACCTTGCGCCCCAGGTCCCGGGCATGGTCGTAGGCGCCGGTCCCGACCCGGCCCATGCCCACCACCACGACGTCCGCTCTCCCGAGGGAAATCGGCTCGTCATCGGGGTGGCGGCGATTGCGCTCAAAGAGGCGCAGGAAACGTTCCAGCGCCGCGAAGATCTCGTGGGCATAGCGGCTGAGTGGTGCCGTTATGGCAAAGGAGATGGCCACGGCAATCGCGGTGGCCACCAGCCACTCGGCGGGGACCAGTCCACGCTCGACGCCTGCGGCCATGACGATCAGTCCGAACTCGCTGTAGGTCGCGAGGCTCAGGCTGGCGAGAAAACCGGTTCGGGCTGACAGGCCGAAGGCCAGCAGCAGCAGGAAGTACAACAGCATCTTCAGCGGCAGGACAACAATGGGCAGCGCCGCCAGTCCGAGGGTTTCCCAGGTGGGCAGGCCGGTGAGGCCGATGGTGAGGAAAAAGCCGACGAGGAATAACTCTTTCAGTCCCCACAGTGAGTCGCTGAGTTCGATGGCCTTCGGGTGGTTGGCCAGCAGCATCCCGATCAGCAGTGCCCCCAGTTCACCGGACAGGCCTATGGCCTCGAAGCCGTACCCGCCGATGCCCAGAGCCAGGACGCCGCCCAGCAGAACGAGCAACTCGCCGTGACCTGCCAGGTCCAGCAGCTTGCGCAGGACGGGTTGTACGACTGGCAGGAGGATGACCAGCGCGGCACTCCAGCCCAGTGCCCGCTGGTCATTGAAACCGAGCACGGCGACGGCGACCAGATCCTGGAAGATCAGGATCCCGATGGCCACGCGCCCGTGGAAGGCCCGGATCTCCCGCCGCTCTTCCAGGATTTTTGCGGCGAGCACGGTGCTGGAGAAAGACAGGCTGCTCGCCAGCACGAGGACCAGGGGCAGGGCCAGGGGGTAGCCCGCGCCCAGGCGCGTGGCCAGGACGACCACCAGCACAGCCACCGCCAGCTGCAGCAGCGCGACGCCCCAGACCTCAGGCCGCACCATGGCCTTGATGCGCAGCTTCAGCCCAACGGAAAACAACAGCAGCAGCACACCGAGGTGCGCGACTTCCGTCAGGGCGGGCACGCGCTCCACGCCGGCGGCATTGAGCAGGAAGCCGGCGCCCAGAAAGCCAATGAGGGGGGGTAATCCAAGCTGGCGAGCCAGCAGACCCAGGGCGAAAGCGGCAGCGATCCAGACAGCAACCATGGACCGCATCTTGGAGCAATAATGGGCCATGCAGAAGATCCGCAGCCCTTTTCTGTGGCTGGGGCCGGCGTGGTGATGGAGCTGGCGCTGCAGTAGTCCTGCCTGCACCTGACGACGGGCCTCACGTCAGGATAAGTTTGAACCCGGCAATCGTCAGCACGATGGCCAGCAGGCGCTTGATCGCCAGATGCGGCAGGCGCCGACTGCCGAACCAGGAGCCGATACTTCCCCCGATCACTGCTGCAATCACCAGTGCCCAGGCGAAGGCAGGAAAGCTGTTCGTGGCACTGATATTCCCCGCCAGGCCCGCGGCGGAGTTCAGCAGGATGAAGGGCGCCGACACAGCGGCCGCTGATTTGGTCCGCGCCCAGCGCATCAGGATGAGGAGGGGTGTCAGGAAGATTCCGCCGCCGGTCCCGGTCAGACCGGACAGCATCCCAAGCAGTCCACCCACACCCACCGCAACGAGTCTTGGCGGGAACTTTGGTTCACTCTCTGCGGGCGGCCTCAGCAGAAACTGGGCGGCTGAGAGCAAGAGGACGAGTCCTACCAGAACCTTGAAAAGCTGGGTTGGCAGGTTCAGATAGCCGCCGACAAACGCGAAGGGCACCGCGAGGAGCGCGAAGGGCCAGAACAGCGGCCAGGAGAAGTATCCCGCTCGCCAGAACTGCCAGGTGCCGATCGCAGCCACGAGAATGTTCAGGCCCAGCGCGATCGGCTTGATCTCGGCCGGGGCCATGCTGAGCAGGGACATCACGGCGATATAGCCTGAGGCCCCCGCGTGGCCAACCGACGAATAGAGCACAGCGACGGTAAAGACGGCGGCCGTCAGGACCCACAGGGTTTCAGGTGCCATAAGCAGGTTCCATGCCAGTCGCTTTGCCAATGCCGGGGTTTAGTGTATGGTGCGGCACGTTAAAGAAGCTTTCGTCCGGTCAGCTCGTTCATCCTGAGCCTTTCGACCAATCAATCTGGACTTGTCCAGAAGGCCACTCAATATCCTGCCTCTACCGGACCAGAGGATTACCGCCCGACAGGGAATTGGCTTCGGCCAGTATCGTCAGGGGGCTCTGCAGGCTGGAGAGGAAATCATTACATGTCTTTTCAATCTCTCGGGTTGAAACCCGAACTGCTGCGCGCCATCGAGGAACGCGGCTACACCATCCCCACTCCCGTGCAGCTCCGGGCCATCCCCGAGGTTCTGGCCGGCCGTGACCTGCTGGCTGGCGCCCAGACGGGCACCGGCAAGACAGCGGGCTTCACGCTGCCGATTCTCCAGTTGCTGACGGCCCCCGGCGCCGTGCAGCTCCGCACACCCCGGGTGCTGGTGCTGGTTCCCACGCGGGAGCTGGCCGCCCAGGTTGCCGAAAGCGTCAAGACCTACGGCAAGTATCTGCCGATCTCCACCACGGTCGTGTTCGGTGGAGTTGGCTTCAACCCGCAGGCGGACAGTCTGCGTCGCGGCACCGACATCGTCGTGGCCACGCCCGGCCGTCTGCTCGATCACGTCCAGCAGCGCACCATCGACCTCAGCAAAATCCAGATCCTCGTCCTCGACGAGGCGGATCGCATGCTCGATATGGGCTTCATCCGCGACATTCGCCGCATCCTCAAGCTGCTGCCCCCGAAGCGGCAGAACATGATGTTCTCCGCGACCTACTCGGACGATATTCGTGAGCTGGCCGGCGGGCTGCTGCACAATCCGGTCAGCATCGAAGTGGCGCGTCGAAACGCGCCCATCGAACTGGTGACCCAGCACGTGCACGAGATCCGCAAGGAGGACAAGCGCCGTCTGCTGTCCCACCTGATCCGGAACAGCGACTGGGGTCAGGTCCTGGTCTTCACGCGCACCAAGCACGGCGCCAACCGCCTGACCAAGCAGCTGGAGGACGACGGCATCAACGCCTCTGCCATCCACGGCAACAAGAGCCAGGCAGCCCGGACGAAGGCTCTCGGTGACTTCAAGGAAGGCCGCATCACGGCGCTGGTGGCCACGGAAGTGGCCGCCCGGGGTCTCGACATCAACCAGCTGGCCTGCGTCGTCAACTACGAGCTGCCGAACGTGCCGGAAGACTACGTGCACCGGATCGGTCGCACCGGCCGCGCCGGCGCCACCGGCGTTGCCTTGTCCCTGGTATCCGGCGAAGAGCGCGGGCTGCTGAAGGATATCGAGCGTCTGCTGGGCCGGCCCATCCTGCGTGCCCAGTTGCCGGCGATCTCGGAACCGCCGGAGCGGCCCAACCGGCCTGCCGTAAAGGAGGAGCGCTACGTGGATCCCCGCGCTGTCGCCCAGCGCCATGATGCTAATCGGAGCGGCGGCAACCGTGGCTCAGGTGGTCCCCGCAACGGCAATTCGAACGGCCATAACCAGCGCCGCGGCGGTGGCGGCGGCCGTCCGGGTGGTTTTTCGTCGAACCGGTCCACCGGTCGCTAGCACCACTCCCGGCGACGCTCTCAAGTCTCAGCCGCCCGGTGTCTGACCGGGCGGCCCTTGACCCCGCGACAATGCTCCGGCAGTTTGCGTTCTGCTCTGGTCGGGAGTGCCCGCTCCGATGATGCGTCCCTCCAACGCAGGGTTGTCGCGCCGCCGGCCGGCAGTCCTGCTCCTGCTGCCCCTGTTCTCCGTCCTCCCGACCGGCAGTCCCCTGGCCGCCACCCCGGAACCCTCGGGGCTCGCTGCCGCGGACCGGGTCGCCTGTGAGGCACTGAAGGCCCTGGACCTTAGCGAAGGCACGGGAGCCCGGGTCCGGCTGGTCGATGTGGGGATCCTGCCGGCCACGGTTGATCAGCCGGAACTCTGCCGGGTGAATGGCTTCATCGAACCCCAGGTGGGCTTCGAAGTGCGGATGCCGGTCCAGGACTGGAACAGCAAGCTGCTGGTCACGGGCTGTTCCAACCTCTGTGGCATCCTGCAGATTGAGGGCATGGAGGACGCCCTCGCCCGGGGCTACGCCGCTGCCACCACCGATATGGGTCACCGGACCGGCGACACAGCCGACGCCCGCTGGGCCCTGAACAGCCCCGCGCTGGAGATCGACTTTGGCCATCGGGCGACTCACGTTGCGACCCGGGCGGCCAAGGAGATCGTCGCCAGTTACTACGGTGATCCGCCCGAGTACGCCTATTTCCGCGGGTGCTCCACTGGGGGCCGGCAGGGGCTCGTGGCCGCCGAGCGCTATCCCGACGACTTCGACGGCATCATCGCCGGCGCACCTTTCAATCAGGCACTCTCGGTGCCGCACATGGCCTGGGTACTCGCGGCCAACGCGGGCCCGGATGGCAAGCCCATCCTGACTCGCACGCAGTTCGATCTGCTCGGCAAGGCGGCACTGGATACCTGCGACGCCCAGGACGGCGCGGTGGACGGCGTCATTGGCAATCCTGAAACCTGCACTTTCAAACCGGAGGCACTGCAGTGCGCGGGCACGGTGGCCGGAGAGAAACCGGGACGAGCAGGCGCCTGTCTCTCGCCGGAGCAGGTGGAAGCGGCGAGAAAGATCTACGCCGGGCCCCGCACCAGCAGCGGCCAGGCCTGGTCCTCGGGTGGGTCGCCTGTTGGCAGTGAGTTCACCTGGGAGAAGTCGCTGCTGGCGGCGCCGGGGAAGATTCCGCTCTTCCAGTTCGTTGTGGACAACTGGTCTCGCTATCTGGCTTTCGAGCCGGACCTGCCCGTGCGGCCGACACCGCCGGCCACGACACCAGGTCCGCATTGGTCAGCCGTGAACTTCGATGCCGGTCCGACGCAGTTTGCGGCGACCACGGCGGTCGCAGGCTTCAAGCCCGAGCTGGCGCGCTTCGCCGCCCTCGGCGGCCGCCTGCTTCTCTATCACGGCTGGGCAGACGAGACCCTCATGCCAGCCCACACGCTGGACTATTGGCGTGACGCGCAGCGGCGCCCGGTCGGCAAGGAGTTCGGCAAGGCGTCTGGCAAGGCCGCCGGCGGCGGACTCAGCGAGTTTGCCCGACTCTTCATGCTTCCCGGCATGCTCCATTGCGGCGGCGGGCCCGGGGCGACAGAGGTTGACTATCTGACGGTACTTGAACGCTGGGTCGAAGCAGGCGAGGCGCCGGAGAGTCTGCTGGCCTACAAGGTGAAAGATCCGGTCTCAACCGCCCTGCGCCAGCCCCGGTTTCCCCTGCCGCCTCGCTCGGTCGAGAACACGCGCAAGGTCTATGCGTACCCGCCGATGCGGCCGTGAAATTCGTCTAGACTGCCGGTCTTCCCACTCACTACTGGTCTGGCTCCGATGAAAATTCTTGCCCGCTCCCTGATTGGCTGCCTGCTTTCCCTCCTGGTTCTTGGTGGCTCGGTCTTTGCGGCCGGGGTCCGCGACCCGGAGAGTCCCACGATTTTCCTGACGGGCTCCAACCGCGGTGTCGGCCTGGCTCTGACGAAGGAATTCGCGGCCCAGGGGTGGAATGTCATCGCCACGTGCCGCACGCCGAAGAAGGCCGACGAGCTCAAGGCGCTGGCTGCCGGCAATCCGAAGATCATTATCGAGCAGCTCGATGTTACAGATGTCCGGCAGATCGAAAAGCTCGCCAGCCGGTATAAGGGCGTACCCATCGACGTGCTCTTCCACAACGCGGCCTGGCTCGGGACGCCTATCGAAGACCAGCAGTTTGGCAAACTCGATCAGAAGCTGTTCGACGAGGTGATGAACACCAACGTCTACGGTCCGTTGAAATTGTCCGAGGCCCTCGTCGCCAACGTGGAGGCCAGCAAGCAGAAGAAGATCATCGGCATGACGAGTGGCCTTGGTTCCCTGACCCTCATGGGCCGGATGTCCCGCTTCTACTACTACCAGATGAGCAAGGTGGCGCTGAACATGGGGATGCGTGCGCTCCGCAACGACCTGCAGGGCCGCGGCGTCATCGTCGCCCTGCTGGCTCCCGGCATGGTCGAGACCGACATGCTGGAAGACTCCGGCTACTCGGGCAAGGCGCTGACGCCAGCCGAAAGTGCGGCCGGCCTCTACAAGCTGGTGGCCGGGCTCACGCCCCAGGACAAGGGTGTGCCTGTGAACGTGGATGGCAAGCCGATTCCCTGGTAACGGGGCAGCAGCGAATCCGGATGAGTCCATCCCTGCCTCCCGCCGCGTTGCTGATGGCCAGTGGCGTGGCCATGCCCGACCCGGTGGCGGTGCTGGCCCGCATTCGCGCGCGGCTGGACGGCGAGCCGGTGCTCTGGTGGTGGCAGGGCGATGTGTTCGGCAAGCGGCCTGGCGAGATCGCCCGGCGTATCCTCCGGATCACAGGCATCGGCTTTAACCGCCTCCGCCGGTTACCCGACGGGCTCTGGGAGTCGAGCATGAGCGAGGCGGGATACTACCTCGATGCCACCACCGGTGCTTTGCTCGACACCTGGACCAATCCCTACACGGGGCAGGCCGTCCAGCCGCCCCACAACCGGTTGCGCCTGCGCTATCAGATTGAAAGCTCCGGCCTGGTCCGCCCGACGGTGCCGGGCGTGCCTTTCGACGGTGAGGTGGCGGCGCCGATGATCAGCGGCGATACCGTGTGGAGCAGCGAGCGTCTCGCGGCCCGGTTTCCGGCGCCCACGGAGGCGCCCGGGAGTCCGAAAGGCCTGTCTGGCGCGCCGATGGAGATGACGCATTTCTGTGCATCTGTTGCTGACGTCAACGCTCCGGACCTGCAGGTCGTGCCCGCGACCATGAGCCACACCACGATGTGGAGTTTCTACCCCTGGATGGGCATGCCGCCCGACGCAGGCTATGTGCTGTCCGTTATTGTCGGCCGGAAGATTACCGGGCCAGTGGACATTCCGCTCCTGCTCCGGGAGCGTATCGAAAAAGACCACCCGGGCTTTCTCGACAAGCCTGACGTCTAGGCCGCAGTGGGCGTTTCCCGCCGTCAACTCCTCGCCGGCACTGCCGCCATCGCTGGTGGCGGCCTCGTACTGAGCTGGCTGCGCCCGGATGCGGCATCCGCCCCGCTGATGGCTGGCGCCTCGGGACTCAACCCCAATGCCTGGCTGCAGATTCGTCCGGACGGGGCGATCATTCTCCAGATCGACAAGATCGAGATGGGGCAGGGCGTCACCACGGGCTATGTCACCCTGCTGGCCGAAGAACTGGATGTGGCTCCGGACCAGATCACGACGCAGATCGCCCCGGTTCATCCCCTCTTTCAGGATCCTGCCCAGATGACTGGCGAGAGCCGGAGCATGGCGCTGCGCTGGCAGCCGATCCGGGAGACTGGCGCCCGGGCCCGCCAGATGCTGCTCGCCGCTGCGGCGGGCCGCTGGCAGAAGGATGTAGCCACGTTGTCCACTACTGGTGCCGGGGCGGTCATCGATGCCGGGGGCAACCAGTTGCTGTACGGAGATCTTGCGACGACGGCGGCAGTGTTGCCCGTACCAGCAGAGGTGGTGTTGCGGACCGCCGCTCAATATCGCTGGATAGGCCAGAACGTTCCGCGCCCCGATGTCAGCGCCAAGGTCCTGGGTAAAGCGCTCTACGGTATCGATACGGACGTTCCGGGGCTCAAGGTGGCGGTTATCCGCCGGCCACCGCAACTGCGGGCTGCCCTGCGCCGCTACGAGGCCACGGCGGCGCTGGGCATGCCCGGCGTGGCGGCGGTGTTTCCCGTGCACTCAGGTATAGCCGTGCTGGCAGGCGACTACTGGCAGGCAAGCCAGGCCGCCGCTGCACTGGAAGCAGAGTGGGAGCCCGGGCCCTTGGCTGGCATCAGCAGTGCCTCGATTCGCGCCGAGCAGGGTCGTCAGCTTGATGTCCAGAAGGGCCATCGCGTCCGCGACGACGGCGCTGCCGAGGAGGCCTTTGGCACAGCCTCGCGCGTCCTCGAAGCGGAGTACTGGGTGCCTTACCTGGCCCATGCGCCGCTGGAAACCATGAATGCTACCGTGTGGTTTCGCGAGGGCAGCTGCGAGGCCTGGGTGCCGACCCAGGCGCCGGATGTTGCCCGCCAGATGATCTGTGAGGTGTCCGGTCTGCCCCGGGCGGCGGTGACGGTGCATGCCACGCTGGTCGGTGGTGGTTTTGGCCGGCGGGCGATTGCGGACTACGTGACGGAGGCTGCAGAGATTGCCCGCCGGGTGGCCGGCCCCGTGAAGCTGGTCTGGAGTCGCGAGGACGAGCTGCGCCACGGCTTCTTTCGCGAGGCGACCCTGCATCGCCTCCGGGCGGGCCTGGATGCCGCCGGGCAACCGGTCGCCTGGCAGCACCGGCTGATCGCCGCCAGCCTCAACAGCCTGGTCTTTCCGATGACGACGGCCTTGTTGGCTCCCGAGTGGCTGCCCAAGCCCATAGTGCAGGGCTTCACCACGACAGCAGTGGCGGTATTCGACCGGCTGGTCGGCTCCTACGCGGCGCGGGAGGGGGCCATCCGCATGCCCTATGCCGTGCCCAACGTTCAGGTAGACCTCGCCGAATGGAATCCCGGCGTGCCGGTCTCGATCTGGCGTTCGGTGGGGCACTCCTACTCCTGCTTCGTGATCGAGAGCTTCATCGACGAGCTCGCCGCTGCGGCGGGCGAGGATCCAGCCGCTTTCCGTCAGCGGCACCTGCAGGACTCTCCGCGCCATCTCGCCGTGCTCGAGCTGGTGCTGGAGAAAAGCGGGTGGGGGACGAAGCCGTCGCCCGGGCGTCGTCGGGGGCTCGCGATCCAGGAAGCATTTGGCACGGTAGTGGCAGAGGTAGCGGAGGTTTCAGTCAATCGCGAGGGCGCGATCCGCGTCCACCGGGTGACCTGTGCCGTGGACTGTGGGACGGCCATTAATCCGGACATCGTTCGTCAGCAGATGGAGGGCGGAATCATCTTTGGCCTTTCAGCCGCGCTGTACGGCGAGATCACCCTCGAGGACGGCGCGGTCCGGGAGAGCAACTTTCACGATTACCGCCTGCTGCGCCTGGCGGATGCGCCAGACATCGATGTGCATATCGTGCCCAGCACGGAACCGCCCAGTGGTGTGGGCGAGCCCGGTGTGCCGCCCATTGCCCCGGCCGTCGCCAACGCCGTCTTTGCGGCCACCGGCCAGCGCCTGCGCACCCTGCCGTTGAAGCCAAGGCCTGAGTCCGCGTAGGAGCGGCTTTAGCCGCGACCCCATTGGCCGATGCGCCAGAAGATGGACGCAATCCAGCGCCACAGCGTCGGTAGCAGCCACAGCGCGCCAAGACTCGCGAAGAGCAGCGCTGTCAGCAAAATCACCGGTGCCGCGATGGCCAGCCACAGGATGCCGGGCGCTGCGAAGTCCTCGAACAGCGACGCCGCCCAGTTGGAGAAGGGCTCCGGCGAGTGATTGATGGCCACCCGCGTGCCGGCCTTGGTGAAGTGGCTGCCCGCGGTGATCGTCCCGCCGATCAGGCCGGCGGCAATCATCAGCGGCAGGCTGCCTTCTCCCAGTCCACCGGCGGCGCCGGCGGCCAGCAGTGCACCGGCCGGAATCCGGATAAAGGTGTGGATCGCGTCCCAGAGGCTGTCGAAGCCGGGGATCTTGTCAGCGAAAAACTCAGCCACGGCCAGCGTGCCGCTGGTACCGAGCACCAGCGGGTGGGCCAGCACCTCCAGGTGAGTGGGCAGGATGGTCCACCCGAAGTAGCCGGCCACGCCCACCAGGAACAGCACGACGTACAAGCGCAGTCCACTGGCCCAGGCCAGGCCAGCGGCGAGAGCGATGTTCGGGATATCCACGCTAGAGGCTCATGGTCGCTCAGCGCACAAGCTGGACGTCGGCTCCGTGACCGTGTGCACGACTCAATCGGGCATCACACGTAATGAGACGGGCCTCTAACGCTTCTGCCAGTACGACGTACGTTGCATCAACGACGATCACCGTGCATCGCGTTCCTTGCGCACAGCGTCGGCAGGTGAAAGTTTTGGCGAAATGCGAGTGCGGCGCGCCAGGCGATTCAGAATTTCCTGGCTGGAAGGACGCTCGATAATCTTTCGAGCCTCCCAAATCAGGTAGTCCGACAGTGACATACCGGCCAGAGCAGCGCGGGATTTCAGTTGCTGGTGCAGCGAGTCGGGCACGTTTCTCAACTGGATCATTTTCGACATGTGGCCATGCTATTTGCATGTGGAGTACATATCAACGGGAGCGACGCTCCATCAAGGCCCTCAGCGCAGCCAGTTAACAAAGCCGGTGATCACCAGCGCGTTGATGAAGTCGATGAAGAACGCGCCCACCAGTGGCACCACCAGGAATGCCCGGGGCGCGGGCCCGAAGCGGCCAGTGATGGTGCGCATGTTGGCCACGGCGTTGGCCGTGGTCCCCATGGCAAAGCCGATGAAGCCGCCGGCCATAACTGCCGAGTCGTAGTCCCGACCCATGAGCCGGTAGGACACGAAGATGGCCAGTCCCACCAGCAGGGCGAGTTGTGCCAGTAGGATCACGAACAGCGGCAGTGCCTGGCCGGCCAGCTGCCAGAGCTTCAGGTCCATGAGTGCCACGACCAGGAAAATGTTGAGGGCAATGCCGCCGATGAACTCCATCGTGTCTTCATCGATCTTCAGCCAGCCGGTGACGTCGTTCAGGTTGCGCAGGCCGCAGGCCACGACCATGGCCCCGATGTAGGCGGGCAGCGTAAACCCGGTGGCCTGGATGTACCAACTGAGCACGCTGCCGAGACCCATGGCAAGGGCGAGTACCGCCAGGTTCCGGATGATCGGCGTGTCCTCCCGCTCCACGTGCACGACGATGGCCCGTTCCGGCTCTGCAGGGAGCGCGCTCGTCCTGGGCGAGCCCGTCGTGCCCGAGGCCTTCAGCCTGTGCCGGTGAATCAGCCAGGTGCCGACCGGACCACCGACCAAGCCGCCACACACGATGCCGAACACCGCCGAGGTAATGGCGAGAACGTCCGCGCCGGGCAGGCCAGCCTTGGTAAATTCTGGGGCGAAGGCCAGCCCGGTGGCGGGTCCACCCATCAGCGTCACCGAGCCGGCCATCACGCCCATCAGCGGGTTCTCGCCGAGGCCTGAGGCCACCGCCATGCCCAGCAAATTCTGGCCGACACAAACCACCGAGGCAAATGCCAGGAAGATCGCCACGGCAAGTCCGCCCGACCGGAGCAGGGCCACGCTCGCCCCCATGCCGATGGTGGTGAAGAACGCCACGAGAAGCAGCGGCTGGCCAGTCGTGTCGAGCTGCAGGTTCAAGAAACGGTCCCGGCAGATCAGCACCAGTGCCGCAAACAGCAGCCCACCCACTACCGCCGAGGGAATGTTGAGCCGGTTCAGGAAGGCGATGTGCTGACGGGCAAGCACGCCCGCGTAGTAGACGACGGCCGCCAGCGTCAGGGTCTGGAGGAGATCGAGAGTAAGTGTCGGCATCAGTGGCCCGTTACCATGCGCAGGCGCTCCAGGATTTCCCTCTCGCTGCCATTACTCTCCGCATGCCGAACCCAGGGCGGCACGCGAATCCCTTCTCCCGGTCTGGCAAAGCCACGGTACTCGAGGTTCCGGCCCCACTGCAGGGAGATCCGGCCTCTGAGCACCATATATATGGACTCGTCGGGCCCTGGCTCGTGGTTGATGCCGGCTGAACCTGCTGGAATCTCCAGAAAGCCAGCGGACGCATCGGGTATTCCGGTCGGCAGGTGGGTCAGGGCTGCGACCCGCTGCACGGAGAGCGACTGCACCAGGTCGTCATCCAGCTGGTCCTGACTGAAGAGGCGGACGCCGTCCTGACCCCAATTGGCGCTGCTGTCGGACATTGAGGAGATTATTGCACGGTCGGTCTTGCCGGCCTTTCAGTTTAGACTCACGATTTCCGGAGAGTCGCCCATGCAATCCCGTGCCGCCCTTGCCCTCGCCGCCGGCCAGCCGCTGGTCATTGATACCGTTGACGTGGACGGGCCCCGCGCGGGCGAGGTGCTGATCGAGATCCGCGCCACCGGCGTCTGCCACACCGATGAGTTCACGCTCTCGGGCAAGGACCCGGAGGGCCTGTTCCCGTGCATCCTGGGTCATGAGGGCGCGGGCGTGGTGGTGGATCTGGGCCCCGGCGTGACCTCGCTGAAGAAGGGCGATCACGTCATTCCGCTGTACACGCCGGAATGCCGCCAGTGCGAGTACTGCCTGTCCGGCAAGACCAACCTCTGCCAGGCGATCCGGGAAACCCAGGGCCGGGGCGTGATGCCCGATGGCACCAGCCGGTTCCGCCTGGGGAGCAAGAATGTCCTGCACTACATGGGGACCTCCACCTTCTCCAATTACACGGTGCTGCCCGAGATCGCCGTGGCGAAGATCCGGGAGGACGCGCCCTTCGACAAGGTCTGCTACATCGGGTGCGGCGTCACCACGGGGATCGGCGCCGTGATCAACACGGCCAAAGTGGAGCCGGGGGCCAACGTGGCGGTCTTCGGCCTGGGCGGTATCGGCCTCAATGTCCTGCAGGGCGCGCGGCTGGTGGGCGCCGACATGATCATTGGCGTGGACACCAATCCGGGCAAGCGGGCCATGGCCGAGTCGTTCGGTATGACGCACTTCATCAACCCCAACGACTGCGACAACGTGGTCCAGGAAATCATCCGGCTGACCCGCGGCGGCGTGGACTACAGCTTCGAGTGCATCGGCAACGTGCAGGTGATGCGCCAGGCGCTGGAATGCTGTCACAAGGGCTGGGGCGAAAGCATCATCATCGGCGTGGCGCCTGCGGGCGCGGAAATCAGCACCCGGCCCTTCCAGTTGGTGACGGGCCGCGTGTGGCGCGGTTCCGCCTTCGGTGGCGCCAAAGGCCGCCGCGACGTGCCGAAGATCGTCGACTGGTACATGGACGGCAAGATCCGCATCGACGAGATGATCACCCACACGATGCCTCTAAAGGACATCAACCGGGCCTTCGACCTGATGCACTCGGGGGAGTCCATTCGCAGCGTGGTGACCTTTCAGTAAAAGCCGATGCGCTTGCGTCGTTTGCGGAGCTTCAGTTCCCGGTAGAGCGCGCTGGTGTCCAGTTCGACGCCGGTGGGCCAGACCAGAAGATTCTGGCTCCGGTCCAGGGTGAGCCGGCGGAATTCCCGGACGTCCCGGAGCGGCTCGAGAGACCAGGGTGCCAGCTGGTGTTCCAGGTCCACCGCGCCTTCCGTGCCGTCGGCGTAGGCGAGCCAGAGCTGGTAGCGCTCCAGGGGCCAGGCAGCAATGAGTCGCACCGTCATTGCCGCGCATCCTGCGCTCCCCGCGACGGCGCCAACAAGCCGCTAATCCCGCTGAAGCGATAGGTTTTGTCGGGGAAATGGGGACACGGGGAAATGGGGACATGCCTCATTTCACTTCGTGAAATGAGGCATGTCCCCATTTCCCCGTGTCCCCATTTCCCCTTGCTGTAGGAGCGCCTTGTAGGAGCGCCTTCAGGCGCGATCCGTCTCGATCGCGCCTGAAGGCGCTCCTACAAGGCGCTTCGCCAGCGGGCTACGCGCTCGCGAATCAGCACCTCGATCTCTTCCCAGGTTGCAGCACCGGGTCCGGGCAGATCCCGGTTGGTGGAGTTCCGCACCACGATGGTCTCGTGGCCACCGGCGCGCAGCGCGCGGATGTTGTCCGGGCTGTCTTCCAGATACAGGTCGGCGCCGACGGCGGCCTTGTCGCGCATGAAACACAAGTCCCAGTAAGGGATGCCGTGGCGTTCCAGCCAGTCGGTGGTCTGGCGGATCGCCTCCTTGTGGAACCAGCGGATGTAGAGCCGGTGCGTGATGATGCGGATGCGGATCTCCGGCAGCGTGTCCAGGCGCCGCAGCGCTGCCGGGGCCCCGGCGATGGGCGGCAGCCCGGCAAATAGCTCCCGTTCCTTCACGGCGAAGCGGTGCAGCGCGTCATAGCCGCCTGCAGCGTCCAGCCCCCACTCGCTGAAGCCGTAGCTGATCTCATCGGTCAGCGTGTCTGCGGCGACTCCCAGCCATTCGGCAGCGACGGGTTTAAGGCCACTGGCGAAGTCTGCAACGACGCCGTCCAGATCAACCCCGAGGACGAAGTGGCGGGTCGTGGGGGCCGTCATGGCGGGGTCGTCTCCAGGGGCAGGAAGCGAACAAAGGCCCGGGCGGCGATGCCCCGAGCCACTTCGTCCGGCGGCGCGTCCATGGCGATGTTGAAGAACATTTTGAAATTCTTCGCCCGTTGCTGGCGATAGAGAGCAACGAGCCGTTGCCGCCCCGGCTCATCAGCCACGAACTCGGCGCGGACCCGGAGGGGCTTGTCCCGGATCTCCAGCAGCGCCTCGGACGTCTTCTGCAGATTCAGGTACCAGTTCGAGGTGGGGTAGCTCAGCGCCGCCCAGGCCTCCCCATCGCGCACGTAACCGATGGGCGTCGAGACCGGCTTGCCGCTGCGTCGGCCCGTCGTGGTGAGGACGAGAATCACCTCGCCCATACCGCCCAGCCAGTCTTTCCTGAGGAGGAAGTTCTGGAAGCCGAGGAACCTGAGGGCTAGCTGGGAGGGCACCGGGACTGGAATTGCGGCGAGCGTCAGGCCGAGCGCTGGGTGATCTCGATGAGGTGATACCCAAACTGGGTTTGCACCGGTCCGTGGACCTTCCCCAGGTCGGCGCTGAACACCACCGTATCGAATTCCTTGACCATCATTCCCGGGCTGAACTCCCCCAGGTCGCCACCTTCCTGGCCGGAGGGGCAGGTGGAATGGGCCTTGGCCACCTGGGCAAAGTCTTCGCCGCCCTCGATCCGGGTTTTGAGGTCGCTGCAGGTGGCCTGATCGGCGACGAGGATGTGGCGGGCACTGGCTTTGGGCATTGAATCAGTCCTCGGGAAAAGCAGGCGGGGATTCTAGCGCGCGGCCGGGTGCTCGTTGGAGCGTGCCGCTAAGGGCCCGGCGAGGCAACATAAGGGACGAGCGGTTCTCTGGTGCCGATGAGCGGCGCTAACTCTATGAAATATATAGAGCTTTTCTGGGAAAACCGGAAACGCAACACGGTTCCCGGGGGCCCGCTCACCTATCGTTCCCGCCATCGAAAGATGTGCTGGAGACGAGCCCGTGACCTACCGGTGTTCCCCGACTACTGACCGCAGCCTCGGCCACGCCCGGGGCTTCACGGCGGTGGAACTGCTGTTCTCTCTGGCCATCGTCGGTCTGGTGACCGCCCTTGCCGTCCCCAGCTTCCGGGACTTCCTGCAAAACAACCGGACCGCTGAAGAAGCCAATGCGCTGGTCGGTGCCTTGGCCCTGGCCCGCAACGAAGCGGTAACCCGGGGCGTTCCGGTCTCCGTCTGTTCCAGCACCGACAACGCGACCTGTGCCGATGATCCGGACTGGACCACGGGCTGGATTGTCTTTACCGACGCCGTAGCGCCGGTCGGCAGCGTCGACGCCCCCGACACCGTGCTCCGAGCCCTGCCAGCGCTGCGTACCGGGTCCGACCTGGCCGCCAGCGCCAACTTCGTCTCCTACGCGGCCAACGGCTTCCTCGGTTCCGTTGCGGGTGTGACCTTCGCTCTCGACATCGAGGGCTGCACGGGCAATCACAACCGGACAATCACCTTGAATCTGCAGGGGCGCGCCGCTGTCGCGCCAACGGCCTGCAATTGAACAACCCGGGTAACGCCATGCAATACAGCCATTGCAGCCGCAACGGCCAGTCTGGCACGACGCTGATCGAAGTGCTCATCACGGTCGTCCTGGTCTCGATCGGCCTGCTGGGTCTCGCCGGCCTGCAGCTCACGACCGTGCAGAACTCCAACAGCTCCAGTGAGCGCTTCGAGGCCACCACCCTGGCCCAGGACGTGCTCGAACGGATCCGGGCGAACCGCCAGGCCGCGCTGGCCGGCCAGTACAACCTGGCTCTCGGGGCTGTGCCGGCGGGTGCGAACCTGGTGGGCGACGATCTGGATGAATGGCGCAATGCCCTCGCGGTGCTCCCAAACGGTGACGGGTCCATCACTGTAGCCAACGGCGTGGTCACGATCGAGGTGCAGTGGACCGACGCCTCCGACGACAACGCCGCTGATTCCCGCGACATGTCGGTCTTCCTGAGGACGGAATTGTGATGTTCAGTCGGAGCCGGAGCATCGGGCTACAGCAGCAGCGGGGCGTCGGCCTCGTCGAGATCATGATCTCCCTGGTCCTGGGCCTGCTGGTCACGGGGGCGATCGTCCAGATCTATCTCACGACCAAGCGCCAGAACGACATGCAGACCAGCCTCACGGGGCGCCAGGAGTCGGGCCGCTTTGCCGCCCAGATCATCCAGCGGGACGCCCAGATGGCAGGCTACCGTGGCTGCCTCCGGGACGTGAACGTAACCAGCGTGGTCAACACGCTGAACACTCCGGCAGATTTTCTCTACCGCTACGACAGGCATGTGGAAGGCTTCGAAAGCGGTGCAGGCCTTCCGGGCAGCATCACCAACGTGGTGGCCGACACGGACGTGCTGACCCTGCGAACGGTCGACGACCCGGGGATCGTCACGACGGCCACTCTGGCCAACGCCTCCGCTGATCCGGTGACAGTGGTGGACCTGAACCCCGCCCCGTTTGCCGTCAATGACATTGCGCTGATCACCGACTGCGGTGGTGCTGCGATCTTTCAGGTCACGGGCTTCAATGCCGCCACTGGCACCATTGTCCACAACACCGGCGGCACCGTTCCCGGCAACTCCACCAAGAACCTGAACCGGCGCTTCGGCGCCGGCTCCCAGGTGTTCGCGATCCGGACCACGACCTACTACATCCGCAACAGCGCCAACGGCACCGGCCCCGCACTCTGGCGCCGCAGCGGTGGCATCGCCCCGCCCGAGGAGCTTGCCGAGGGCGTCGAGAACATGCAGCTCCTGTTTGGCCTGGACACGGACGCCAATCAGACCGCAGACGAGTACCGCACCGCCGACAACATCCCGGCGAACCAGTGGCGCAACGTGGTGAGCGTGCAGGTGGCCCTGCTCGTTTCGGGCGTCGCTGACCGGGTCGCCGAGCCGGACCCCCGCACCTTCGCGCTGCTCGGCGAGGACGTGGGGCCCTTCGCTGACGGTCGCCTGCGCCGTGTCGTGACCTTCACCGTGGCGCTCCGCAACCGGGTCGCCTGATTTACCTGCACTCCATGAGGCACAACATCGTGTACGACAACCAGAACCTCAAGTCACTTCCGGCTCGCCAGCGCGGTGCGGCCATGGTCATCGCCCTGGTCATGCTTCTGATCCTGACCCTGCTGGCAACGGCCAGTGCCCGCATGACCCTGCTCGACGAGCGGATGATGGGCAATACCCAGGACCGCAGCGTAGCTTTCCAGGCTGCCGAGGCAGCGATCCGGACCGGCGAAGGCGACCTGATTGCCCCTGTGCTGCCGGAATTTGATGGCACCAACGGTTTCTGGCAGCCGGCCGTTCCCGGGGATGATCCGGTCTGGAAGACTGTGGACTGGGAGGACGTTGGCAATGACGTCCGCGGCTACAACGGCCTGGCGGGCGCCCCCGGCAGCCTTGCCAATGCCACGGCGGCTTATCAGATCGAAGAGATGCCGCCCGTACCCTGTGCGCTATGCAGCCAGCAGTCAGGTGTGGTGCCTGACGAACCGGCTGTCTACCGGGTTACGGCGCGCGGCGTGGGCGCCGCGGGTAACGCGACGGTCTTCGTCCAAACCACCTACAAGCGCGCGAACTGAAGGAACACCGATGAACGGAATCATTCGCAGGAGCTCCGCTATGCACACCTTGCTTCGTAGCCGCTGGCTGACACTGGTGGGTGGCGCGCTGCTGGCAGCGGGCCCCTCGGCCAATGCCGTGACCATCGCCGAGACCCCGCTGTTCGTCGCCACCAGCATCACGCCGAACGTCATGCTGGTGGTGGATAACTCAGGGTCGATGAACAGCATTATCTGGGCAACCGGCTATGACTCGTCGGTGACCTATCCGGACTGGAGTCCGCTCCGGCTCGTGGGCGGGACCTGCGCCGGTGGTAACGTCTATGAGGAGGGCTGGACCTCGCTCACTGGCTCGATCACGCCAGCGACGCTCCTGACCACCCGGTATCGCGGCACTTGCGGCGGCGTCGCACCGCCCCCGGTCTCGGCCCAGTGCACCGACGGCAACTTTACCCGCGGCCGCAGCGCGAGTGGTCTGACGACCAAGTGCCTGCGGCTGCCCGACCCGGTCACTGGCAACAACACGCGCTACGCGGGCAACTACCTGAACTACCTGTTCGCGACCTTCGCCAACAATACTGACCTCCGGGGCGGCGTGATTCCGGACGACTTCCGCATGAGGGTGGCGAAGAACGTGGCCACCAACGTCGTCAGTGCCAACCCCAATCTGCGACTTGGGCTCACCAACTTCAACACGGATCAGGGGGGCAGAGTTCTGCAGAACTGCAACACCGGCAATACGGCGGCTCTGAATACCTCCATTGCGGCGCTGAGCGCCACCACCTGGACGCCGCTGGCCGAAGCCCTTTACGACGTCACGCGGTATTTCCGCGGCATGCCCAGCTACTACAACGCCGGGGTCACCTACATCAGCCCGATCCAGTACCGGTGCCAGAAGAACTTCGTGATCGTTATCACGGACGGCTATCCGACCCAGGATACGGACTTTCCGTCCGGCGTAAACACTGATCCAGGTGACACGGCCGATACCACTCGGTCCCTGCCGAACTGGGACGGCCTGCCAGGAGTTGGCGCTGTGGCTACCACCCCCGCCATGTACCCGAACTTTCCGGCAGGCTCGGACGGCTTCCTGCCAACCGGTGTGCCGACAGACGAGGGCTATACCCTCTATCTCGATGACGTCGCCAAGTTCGGCAACGACATAGACCTCCGGACTACCGGCACTGACCTGGAGGGCGGTAGCTACAGCGATCCGGCCTTCCTCAAGCAGAACCTCGTGACCTACACCATCGGCTTTGCTGTGGCGAACCAGATGCTGACCGATGCCGCTGCCTACGGCAAAGGCACTTACTACACCGCCAACAATGCGGCGCAGCTCAGCACGGCGCTGGCCGCGGCGGTGGCGGACATCAAGGCGCGCACGAGCACGGTGTCTTCCGTGACCTCGAATTCCACGCGTCTGACCGGAGACAGCCTGCTCTATCAGGCGAAGTTCTCCACAGTACCCTGGGGCGGCAGTCTGCTGGCCTATCCGCTCCTGTCCGGCGGTGCCCTCGGGACTAGCGAGTGGAATGCGGCTGACCTGCTGCCCGCTGCCGCGTCCCGGAACATCCTGACCTACAATCCGACCGCCTCGGCCGGATCAAGGGGCCGAACGTTCCTCTGGGCCTCGCTCACGGCGGCCCAGCAGCTTGAGCTGAACAAGAATATCGGCGGCACGGCCGATGCCGAGGGCCAGGCGCGCCTGGACTATCTGCGCGGCGACCGCACCAACGAGACGCCGAATGGCCAGCAGTTCCGGACCCGGGATTCCCTGCTCGGTGACATCATCAACTCGGATCCGGCCTTCGTCGGGGCCCAGAACTACGGTTTCACTCTGCTGCCGGGGGCCGAGGGCTCGAGCTACAAGTCGACCCGGCCCGGCAGGCCGGCGGCCAATCGGCCCAAGATGGTCTATGTGGCGTCCAACGACGGCATGCTGCACGGCTTCGACGCGGAAACGGGTGTAGAGCGCCTGGCCTACATGCCGAACGCCGTCTATCCCGAACTCACCTTCCATGTGGATCCGTCCTACGACAACAGTCACCGCTACATCAATGACGGCTCGCCGCGGGTTCTGGATGCCTATCTCGACAGCAGCTGGAAGACGATCCTGGTGGGGAGTCTCGGCCTGGGTGGCAAGGGCATTTACGCCCTCAACGTGACTGATCCCGCCGGCTTCGACCCGGATGATGTGATGTGGGAGTTCACCGCCGTCGATGACTCAGACCTGGGTGACTCGATGCCCCAGCCCACCATCGCCCGCCTGAGCGGTGGCAAGTGGGTAGCCATCGTTGGCAACGGCTACAACAGCGCCGCCGGACTGGCCAAGCTCTTCGTGCTGGACCTCAAGACCGGCGCCAAGCTCGCTGAAATAAGCACCGGCGTCGGCAGTGACAATGGTTTGTCCAGCCCCTCCCCCGTGGACGTGGATGGCGACCGGATTACCGACTACGTCTACGCCGGAGACCTGAAGGGCAACCTGTGGAAGTTCGACCTGACGTCCACGACGGCCAGCAACTGGAAGGTGTCCTTTGGCACCGTGGGCGCACCGATACCGCTGTACACCGCCTGCAAGGCGGACCCCTGCACCACGACCAATCGTCAGCCCATCACGAGCCGCCCCGAAGTCGGACGGCATCCGACCCTGGGCAGCGTCGTGTACTTCGGTACCGGGCAGTACTTCGCGACGGGTGACAACGCGGCGTCAGGCACCCAGACCTTCTATGCAATCCGCGACCGGAACGGCAAGGAGACCACGACGCCCGTGGCACTGACGGCCGGGCGGGCCAATCTCCAGGCCCAGACAGTCATCTACGAGAACACTGCGCAGGAGTTCTTTCAGCGGGTGAGCGATGTGGAGGTTCAGACGAATGTCGCCGGCGTGCGGGTGACCTCGTCCAACCCGGTGGCTGACACCAAGGATGGCTGGTTCATCAACCTGCCCACTGCGGGCGAGCGCCAGGTCAGCAACTCGGCCCTGCGCAACGGCAAGATCGTCTTCACCACCATCATTCCGGGCGGCGATGCCTGTTCGGCAGGCGGTGAGGGCTGGCTGATGGTGCTCGATGCGCTGGCGGGCGGGCGGCCTGAGGCTACCCCGCTGGATCTGAATCTCGACGGCACCTTTGATCGCCAGGACTTCATTACGGTCACGATCGCCGGTGAGGAAGTGGAGGTTCCCGCGACCGGTGTCAAATCGGAAGTCGGCATGGTCGACCAGATGCTCCTGGTCAGCGAAGGCGATGGCGAATCGGACATCTACAAGGCTTGCGGGACCAACGACGGAGCGGGTTGCGAGGGCTATATCGCCCCCACAGGCCAGGCCCAGGGCCGCCAGTCCTGGCGGGAAGTTGACTGAGGAGGGTGCCAATGAAGCGCAGGTCACGGCAGCACGGTTTCAGCCTCATCGAGCTGGTCGTCGTCATGGGCATCGCCGCGATCCTGACGATGATCGCGGTGCCCAGCTACCAGGCGAGCGTCATCAAGGGGCGACGCGCGGAGGCCCGGGTGGTGATCAACGACACCGCCCAGCGTCTCGAGCGCTGCTACACCCAGTTCGGGGCCTACGATGCCGACGACTGCCCCATCGATGATGCCGAGGAGATCACCTCCCAGGGCGGCTTCTACACCCTCACAGTGGCTATCCCGGACGCCGCCAACTACACCCTGACCGCGGCCCCTGAAGGACCCCAGGTTGAGGACGACAGGTGCGGCGACCTTGGCCTGACCAACACCGGTGTCCGCACGAAAACCGGCAGCGCCGATCTGGAAGACTGCTGGTAGGAGCGAAAAAATGGGGACATGCCTCATTTCCTGAGGTCCCGCCGACCGGCGGGACCTCAGGAAATGAGGCATGTCCCCATTTTTTCGCTCCTACTGGACGTAGGCGTCGGCCTCGATCTCCACGAGGATCTCTGGGCTGATCAGCTTTGCGACTTCCACCATGGCTGTGGCCGGCCGGATGGTGCTGAACACCTCGCCGTGGGCCTTGCCCACGTCCTCCCAGCGGCTGATGTCCGTCAGGTAGATCCGCGTGCGCACCACGTGCTCCGGGCCGGCGCCCACGGCAGCGAGAGCCGCCGTGATGTTCGCCAGGATCTGGCGCGTCTGGGCGTAGGGGTCATCAATGCCCACGATATTCCCGTCCGGCCCGCTAGCCGTAGTGCCGGAGACATAGATAAAGGGTCCGATCCTCACCGCGCGGGAATAGCCGATGATCGGTTCCCACTTGCTGCCGGTGGAGTGATTGATGCGTTTCATTGCTTGGCTTCCGTAATGAGAGTTGGGAATAGTTACTGGCTGGCAAGCGTTTCCAGGCTGGTCACAGGGCTGTCGCACACAGTGCCCCGGCAGACATAGGCCAGCACGCCCGTGGCGGGAGCCGTCTTGGACGCCAGTGCCGCCGGCAAGTCGGCGGCATCGTCGGGGATGACGAACACCATTCGCCGGGGGTCATAAGCAGCACCCAGCGTGGCAGCCCACACACCGGCCTCGTCAGCCTCGCCACGCACGATGATCAGCTCGGGGGGCTGCAGGTACTCATCCAGCGCGTTCAACAGTGAGCAGTGCCCGTGGGGGAATTCCTGCATCCCCCGCCACCCCGCCTGCAGCGTGCGCTCTGCCGCGTCCAGATACCGGGGTTCCACCAGCAGGTACCCCAGCCGCGCGAGGGCAAACGCGGCCACGCCATTCCCGGACGGTACCGCCTCATCCGCCAGCGGCTTTGAGCGGTGCAACAGCGCCTCATGATCGTGGGACGTGAACCAGAAGCCGCCGTTCTCCCGGTCTTCAAAGCGCTCCAGGAGGCCGTCCGCCAGGAAAGTCGCAAATTCCACGTGCCCGGTATTCCAGCGGGTCTGCAGCAACTCGACCACCGCGTCGAGCAGGAAAGCATAGTCGTCCAGGTAACCGTTCAAACGCGCCCGGCCATCCTTACAGGTGGCCAGCAGCCGACAGTCCACCACCAGCGACCGGCGCAGGAAGTCCACCGCGCCCACCGCCGCGTCGGCCAGATCCGGTCGCTCGAGCACCCGCGCTGCAATGGCCAGGCCGCGGATCATCAGCGCGTTCCAGCTGGTCAGCAGTTTGTCGTCCAGGCCGGGCCACACGCGGCCGTTGCGCGCACTGAGCAGCTTCGCGCGCCCGGACATGAGCAGGCGGCGCACGGTGGACACCGGTTGGCCCGTGGTCGCCGCAATCTCCTCGACAGTCTGGTACACCCGCAGGTGCCAGGCCCGCACATTGTGGTGGGGGTCTTCGAAATTCGACGGCTGGTCGAGCCCGAAGCGGGGCGCCAGCACGGCGTATTCATCCGCCGCCACCAGAGATGCCACCTGCGGAGGCAGCCAGACGTAAAAACGACCTTCCTCCCCTTCGGAATCCGCGTCGAGGCTGGAATAGAAGGCGCCTTCTGCCGAACGCATATCCCGCAGCACCCAGTCCGCCGTTTCCCGGGCTACAGTCCGGTAGCTCTCGTCGCCGCTGATCTGGAACATCTGGGCGTAGAGCGCCAGCAGCGGCCCGTTGTCGTAGAGCATCTTCTCGAAGTGCGGGATCGTCCAGAAGCGATCGACCGAGTAGCGGCAGAAGCCGCCACCCAGGTGATCGTAGATGCCGCCCTCGGCCATGCGCTTTAGCGTGAGAGCGGCGAAGTACAGGCCGTCCTTGTCCGGCTGCGGAGCATGGGCCGTGTTCCGCCAGTGGCGCAGCAGCCGGTCGATGGTGGTGGGGTGGGGAAACTTGGGCGCACCGCCAAAGCCACCGTGATCCCGGTCCACCTGCTGCCCGGTGACCTCGCGAAAGTCAGCGAGTGGGGCGCCGTTCAGTGCCGAGACATCAGCACTGCCAGCGGGCTCCATCCGGGCAAAAGCCTCCCGCAGCGCGTCCGCCTGGCCGCGAACGTCGGCACTGTTGTCCCGGTAGTACTCGGCAACCCGCTCCAGAACCTGGGTGAAAGAGGGCATGCCGTACTTCGCGGTGTTGGGAAAATAGGTGCCGCCAAAAAACGGTACATGATCCTCGGGGGTGAGAAACATCGTCAGGGGCCAGCCGCCGCCGCGCTGGGCGATGAAGTGGTGGGCGGTCTGGTAGATCTTGTCGAGATCCGGGCGCTCCTCCCGGTCGACCTTGATGTTGACGAAGTGGCGGTTCATCACCTCGGCCGTGGCCGGGTCCTCGAAGGACTCGTGGGCCATCACGTGGCACCAGTGGCAGGCTGAATAGCCGATCGAGAGCAAAATCGGCTTGTTCTCCGTCCGGGCCCTCGCCAGGGCCGCGGCGTTCCAGGGGTGCCAGTCCACCGGGTTGGCGGCGTGCTGGAGCAGATAGGGGCTGGTTTCGTCGCCGAGCTGGTTCATGCCGGCACACTACCTGATCCTTGCGGTGATTTCGGTACCATGGCCAGCCCATGCAGATCGGACCCCACCGCATCGACCCCCCCGTGATCCTCGCCCCGATGGCGGGGGTCACCGACAAGCCGTTCCGGCAGCTGTGCCGGCGCCTGGGCGCGGGTCTGGCCGTGTCCGAGATGACGACGTCCGAGCCCCGCCTGTGGGCCACGCGCAAGTCCCGCCTGCGCATGGATCACGCCGACGAGACCGGGCCCATCAGCGTGCAGCTGGCTGGAACCGACCCGCAGGTCCTCGCCAATGCGGCCCGGCACAACGTGGAGCAGGGCGCGCAGATCATCGACATCAACATGGGTTGCCCGGCAAAGAAGGTGTGCAGCGTGGCCGCCGGCTCGGCGCTGCTGCGGGATGAGCCACTGGTCGCCCGGATACTGGCTGCGGTCGTGGCGGCCGTGCCCGTGCCGGTCACGCTGAAAATTCGCACCGGCTACTCCCCGGCTGACCGGAACGCCGTCCGGATCGCCCGTATTGCCGAAGCGACGGGTGTCGCCGCCATCGCCGTGCACGGGCGTACCCGCGAGGACTTCTTCCGTGGCAACGCGGAATACGCGAGCGTGGCCGCGGTGAAAGCCGCTGTGGGGATTCCCGTGATCGTCAACGGCGATGTGGACACGCCGGAGAAGGCGGCCGAGGTGCTGCGCCTCACCGGCTGCGACGCCATCATGCTCGGGCGTCCGGCGCTGGGGCGGCCCTGGATCTTCCGGGAGATGGCTCACTACCTGGCCACCGGTAGCCGACTGCCCGCACCGGAGGCTCCCGAAGTGCAGTCGATCCTCCTTGGGCATCTCGAGGCCCTCTATTCTTTTTATGGCGAGCACCTGGGCGTGCGCATCGCCCGCAAACACCTGGGCTGGTACTGCCGGGAGTTGCCGGGCGGCGCGGCCTTTCGCAACGCCGTAAACCGGGTGGGTTCGGCTGCGGAGCAGCTGGAGATGACGACGGAGTTCCTTCTGGCCCGAGCTCCCGGAACCCCCGTTCCGTGCGCCGCATCACTTGTCCGGACTCTTGCAGCCGCCTAGACTCCGTGAATGTCCTGGTCCCGCGTTTGCCTGTTGTTGCTGCTGACCGTTGCCCTGCCGGTACAGACCATGGCGGCGGTGGTCAGTCCCCTGTTCATGCCTGTTGAACAGGCGGCAGGCACCCCGATGGATTGTCATGCCGGGCAGGGGAGCAACGTTCCCGAGGCACCGAGCTGCTGCGGCGATGCGTGTCCCGATATGAGCGTTTGTGCGGCTGTCCAGGCCGTGAGTGCGACAAGCCTGGCGTCACCGGCCTCAGGCCCGCTCACCGCGCCCGACAGCCGCTACCTGCTGCCACCCGTCTCTTCCCGCCTTTCAGCCCCCTTCCGCCCACCCACGACCTTCCACGTCTGAACTGAGCCCGGCGTTCCCTTAAGGACGCCGCCTCTCACGTCGTCGTGGAGAGTCATCATGCCTGTGTTCAGGTCTGTGTTCAGGTCGGTGTTCCGGTCTGTATTAGGTCGTCGCGCAAGGACGCGGCCCCAAGTCATCATCAGTGCGCTGTTGTGGGGATTCAGCGGAATCTCAGCCGTTCCCGCGGCTGATTCGGGTCCAGCGATCCTGACGCTGGCTGAGGTCCAGCGCCTCGCCCTGGTCGAACAACCGGCACTGCTGGCGGAAGCCGCAAACGTCCGTGCGCTGCGGGAGCAAGCGGTGGCGGCGGGACAACTGCCCGACCCGCGGCTGCTTACCGGTATCACGCAGTTGCCCGTGGCCGGTGATGAGGCGCTTAGCCTGCGCGATGACGACTTCACCGCGCTGTCGGTGGGCATCGCCCAGGAGTTTCCGCGAGCCGTAAAACGTGAGTTGCGCGCGGCCGCCCTGGAGCAGCAGGCCACGGGCGCCGAGCTGGTCCTCGCCGATCTCAGGCAGCGCGTCCGGCTCGAGGCGGGACGCGCGTATCTCGAAGTCGCTGCAGCGGCTCATGGCGCACAAATTCTCGAGCGGTTGGGCACAGAAGCAGTGCGTCAGCGGGACGTCGCTGGAATCGATCTCGTCGCCGGTCGTGGTGCCCAGCCAGACCTGCTCGCCGCCCAGGTCGAGGCCGCGCTCGTCACGGATCGCGGTCGTGCCCTGCGGCAACGGGAACAGGCGGGTCGCGCGGCGCTCGCGCGCTGGATTGGAGTGACGGCAGACCAACCCGTTGAGGGCAGTCTGCCCGTATTCCCGGCTCCACCCGCGCTGGGGCAGTTGCTGGAAGGCTTGCCGGGTCATCCTGCGTTGGGGGCACCCACGACGACGGCCGCGCTGGCGGCGACGGAGCTGCGACTCGCCACCGCGGATCTAAAGCCCGACTGGCGCCTGGAAGTGCGGTACGACCATCGCCTGGAGTTTCCCGATCTGGTCACGCTGATGGTCGGTATCGATCTGCCCCTGTTTGCGGGCAACCGGCAGGACCGTAGCAGTGCGGCGGCACTCGAACGCCTGTCGGCCGCCACTGCGCAGCGCGACGACCGCCTGCGCGAGGCGACCGCAACCGTCACAGCGGCCTATCGCGAGTGGCAGGCCGGCACCGAACGCCTGCGGTACTACGACGAAGCGCTGCTACCCCCGAGCACTGCACGCGTCGAGGCAGCGCTGGCTGACTATCGCGCCGGACGTGGTTCCCTGGCGGCCCTGCTCGAGGCCCGACGCCGTCTTCTGGAGACGGAGTTGATGCGTCTCGACCTGGCGACCCAGGTGGCGAGTCATCGCTTGCAGATGCAGTACTTCGAACCGGAGACCGGACGATGAGCACTCGAATGAATCTGCTGGCCGGCGTCGCGTTGCTGGGAGTTGGCATCAGCATCGGCTGGTGGCTGAATCGCGATCCGGCCCAGAACCCGGCGCATAACCTCGCCCAGAACCCGACGCAGCGCGGTGGGCCTGACGTCGCTGCGCCAGCTGCTGGCGACGTCCTGTACTGGTACGACCCCATGCGCCCCGAGGTGCAGTTCGATAAACCCGGTCCTTCGCCCTTCATGGACATGGCACTGGTCCCCAAGTACGGCGCGTCCGCCGACAAGGGCGGCATCGCGATCAACCCCCGGGTGGCCCAGAACCTGGGCGTGCGGACCGCTGTCGTCGCTGCAGGCACGGTCGCGCCCCGCGTGACGGTGACCGGCACGGTCGCCATCGACGAACGGCGACTGGCGGTCGTGGCGACACGGGCCGCGGGCTGGATCGAAAGGCTCGACGTGCGGGCGGCAGGTGATGTCGTGAAACCCGGCCAGCGGCTGGCCGGGCTCTACAGTCCCGAGTTACTTGCCGCCCAGGAGGAGTTGCTGCTGGGTATTCGCAGTGGTGACGAGCTGCTGATTCCGGCCGCACGCCGTCGCCTCGAGCTGCTGGGCGTGACGAGCGCGCAGCTGGACCGCGTCGCACGGCGCGGTGTTCCGGACCGGCACATCGATATCGTCGCGTCGATGAGTGGCGTCGTGACAGAGCTGCTGGTGCGGGAGGGAGCGGCGGTTACCGCCGGGATGGCGGTCGTGAATCTCGCCGACCTGTCCCAGGTCTGGGTAATCGCTGCCGTACCCGAGGCGCAGGGGGCGTGGCTGCAGGCCGGCCAGTCCGCGGAGCTCACGATCGCCAGCCCGGGTTCGGTCCCGATCAAAGGACGGGTGGACTACCTGTATCCCGCACTCGCAGCGGAGACCCGCACTACCCGCGTGCGCATCGTTGTACAGAACGACAGGCTGGCGCTCCGGCCGGGCATGTCGGCGCGGGTCACGCTCCAGGGAGCGGTGCGCACCGCGCTGGTTGTTCCGACTGAAGCGCTCATCCGGACTGCAGAACGTACGGCAATTATTCTCGCGGAGGGCGAGGGGCAGTTCCGGCCGGTGGCCGTGACCGCCGGTCTGGAGCAGGGCGAGCAGACTGAAATCCGCAGCGGGCTCGAGGCAGGCGACCGGGTGGTCGTGTCTGGCCAGTTCCTGATCGACTCGGAAGCCAGCCTGCGCGGCGCACTGGACCGGCTGCTGCCGGGTGCAACGCCATGATCGCCGGTGTGATCCGCTGGTCTATCCGTAACCGCGTGCTGGTGCTGCTGGGCACGGCGGCGCTTGCCGGCCTGGGACTGTGGAGTGCCCTCACTCTGCCGCTGGACGCGATACCCGATCCCTCGGACGTCCAGGTGATCGTCCGCACCTCTTATCCCGGGCAGGCGCCGCAGGTCGTCCAGGACCAGGTAACGTATCCGTTGACGACGGCCATGCTGTCCGTGCCGGGTGCTGTGACGGTACGGGGCTACTCCTTCTTCGGCGACAGCTACGTCTACGTGATCTTTGCTGACGGCACGGACCTCTACTGGGCCCGGTCGCGGGTGCTGGAGTACCTGTCACAGATCCAGGGCCGGCTGCCCGCCACGGCGCAGCCAGCCCTCGGTCCCGACGCGACGGGCGTTGGCTGGATCTACCAGTACGCCCTGGTCGATCGCAGCGGCCGCCACGATCTCTCCGAATTACGGGCGCTGCAAGACTGGTTTCTGCGCTTCGAACTGAAGACCGTGCCGAACGTCGCCGAGGTGGCCACTGTCGGCGGCTTCAACAAGCAGTACCAGATCGTGCTCGACCCCGTCCGGCTGCAGGCTTTGCGGGTGACTCCCGAAAAAATAACGGCAGCCGTACGGCGCGCCAATGCCGAGACGGGTGGCTCGGTCGTCGAATTGGGCGAAGCCGAATACATGGTGCGGGTCCGGGGCTATCTGCAAACACTCGATGATTTCCGCACGATCCCGGTGGGGCTCGACGGCGCCGGAACACCCATCCTGCTGCGGGATGTGGCCTTCGTCCAGACGGGTCCCGAGATTCGGCGCGGCATCGCCGAGCTGGATGGTGAAGGGGAGGTGGTGGGCGGCATCGTGGTCATGCGCTTCGGCCAGAACGCCTTGTCCACCCTGCGTGCCGTAAAAGCCCGTATCGAGTCACTGCGGGGCAGCTTGCCGCCCGGCGTGGAGATCGTGGAAACCTACGACCGCTCCGCGCTGATCGAGCGTGCCGTGGCGAACCTGCGGGACAAGCTCATCGAAGAGTTCGTCGTTGTGGCGCTGGTGTGTGCGGTCTTCCTGTTGCATGTCAGGTCCGCGTTCGTCGCTATTCTGACGCTCCCCCTCGGCATCCTGATCGCCCTGGCCGTCATGCGCCAGCAGGGCATCAGCGCCAACATCATGTCCCTGGGCGGCATCGCCATTGCGATCGGTGCGATGGTCGACGCTTCGGTGGTGATGATCGAGAACGCCCACAAGAAACTTGAGGCCTGGCGGCACGCCCACGCGGACAAGGAACCCGCCGGGGCCGAACGTCTCAGGCTCATTGGTGAGGCGGCGACCGAGGTCGGCCCGGCGGTGTTCTTTGCGCTGCTGATCATCACGCTGTCGTTCCTGCCGATTTTCGCGCTCGAAGGGCAGGAGGGCCGACTCTTCGCGCCGCTGGCGTACACCAAGACGTATGCCATGGCCGCTGCGGCCCTGCTGTCTGTCACCGTAATTCCGGCGCTGATGGTCTACCTGATTCGGGGCCGGATTCGGGATGAGCGGGCCAACCCGCTCAACCGCTGGCTCATTGACGGCTATCGGCCGGTGATCGAGGGGGTACTGAATCATCCCATCCGCGTGCTCGCCGGGGCCACCGTCGCGCTGGCCATCACGGCGTGGCCCGCATCCCGCCTGGGCAGCGAGTTCATGCCGCCACTCGACGAAGGTGACCTGCTTTACATGCCCACGGCGCTGCCGGGCCTGTCCGCGGGCAAGGCGGCGGAGATCCTGCAACAGACCGACCGGATCATTCGGCAATTTCCCGAGGTCAAGCGGGTTTTCGGGATCATCGGCCGCGCCGATACGGCCACCGATCCGGCGCCCCTGGAAATGGTCGACACCACGGTGCAACTGAAGCCCCGCAGCGAGTGGCGTGAGGGCATGACCCCGGAGCGTTTGGTCGAGGAGATGGATGCGGCCCTGCAGATTCCCGGCCTGGCAAACCTGTGGGTCCAGCCGATCCGTAACCGTATCGACATGTACGCCACTGGCATCAAGTCGCCCGTGGGCATCAAGATCGCGGGTCCCGACCTGCGCGTGATCGGTCAGATCGGCGGGGAGATCGAGGCGGTGGTGAAGACGGTACCGGGCACGACGTCGGCATTTTTCGAGCGGGTGTCCGGTGGGCGTTACATCGACATTGCGCCAGACCGCCTGGCCGCTGCCCGCTACGGGTTGAGTGTCATGGACATTCAGGAGCTGGTGGCCACCGCGATCGGCGGCGAGTCGGTGGGGCAGACGGTCGAAGGCCTGGCGCGGTTCCCGATCAGCATTCGCTATCCCCGTGACACGCGGGACTCCGTAGAGAAGATCCGTCAGCTGCCCTTCGTGACGGTCAAGGGTGAGTCCCTGGTTCTGGGCCAGGTGGCCACGGTCTCGATCATGGACGGCCCGGCGACCATCCGCAGTGAGAACGCGCGGCTGAACGGCTGGGTGTACGTGGACATCCGCGGCCGGGATCTCGGCTCTTTCGTTGCCGAGGCCCAGCAGGCTGTGGCCGACAATGTTCAGCTTCCCGGCGGCTACACCGTCACCTGGGCCGGTCAGTTCGAATACCTGCAGCGGGCGGCAGAGCGGCTGAAGGTCGTGGTGCCGCTCACCGTCGCCAGCATTTTTATCCTGCTCTACTTGAGTTTCCGGCGGTTCACCGAGGCTGGCCTGATCCTGCTCACGCTGCCGCTCGCCCTGATCGGGGGCTTCTGGCTGGTCTTCCTGCTCGGACATAACCTGTCCGTGGCGTCTGCCGTCGGTTTCATTGCCCTGGCCGGCGTGGCGGCGGAGTTTGGCGTGATCACCCTGATTTATCTTGACCAGGCCGTGCAGCAACGGGAGGCCCGGGGCGAACTGCGCACGATTGCGGACCTGCGCGCCGCCATCATCGAGGGCGCCGTGTTACGCGTGCGGCCCAAAGCCATGACGGTCACCGTAATCGTGGCCAGCCTGCTGCCGCTGTTCCGGGGCAGCGGAACCGGGTCGGAAGTTATGGAGCGTATCGCCGCGCCGATGCTCGGGGGGATGATTACCGCGCCGTTGCTGTCGATGCTCGTGATCCCGGCGGCGTATTTTCTGCTCCGGAGTCGGGCGCTGCGGAAACCTCCGGTAGTGCCCAATATTCCTGCTGCGGATGCGCATTGATCGAGGGAAGCGGTGTGCTATGGTTCCAGCCGTGAAGTCCATCCGTCGCGAATCCTGGGTAATTCTCCTGGTGTTCCTGCACCTGTTCGCCGCGCCCTGCGCGACGGCGATGGTGTTGATGCCTGCCGATATGGACTGCGAGCATTGCCAGGCGATCGACGCGCCCGATGCCTGCGCGGTGGCGAGTGCCACCACAAGCTCGGTCATCGAGCACGTGGCATTTCATTCCGGTCCGTTCGACCCGCCCGCCCTGCTTCTTCCCCGGGCACTTCCGGACGCGTTGCCGGAAGCTGTAACGACAGGCCGATGGTTGCGCTCCCTCGCACCTCGCCACACCGGCGATCCTCCGCTCTACCTGATGTTTGGTCAGCTCCGCATCTAGCGATCTCCCCGCCGCCTTGTTGAATGGGGCCCCGTAGCCGTGGTTGGGCCCATCGCCGGCGAACCAGGAGATCTCCATGAACAGACGCAACGGGCAGGATGCCCGGCATTTCCCCTCAGGCATCGGGCCCGCTGATCCCGGTCGCCGCCGCTTTGTGCTCGGGGCCGCAGCCACTGGCCTCGTCGGCGGGCTGGGCCGGTGGCAACCGGCCAGCGCCGGCGATGACTCCCGTGTGCTCACTCACCTCAAGGGTACGGACTTCGCGCTGACGATCGGGCCGCTTCCCGTGCAGATCACGGACCGGAAGCGCGTTGCCGTGGCGGTGAACGGTTCGTTGCCCGCGCCCGTACTGCACTGGCAGGAAGGCGATACCGTCACTCTGCGGGTAACGAATCAGCTGACCGAGTCCACCTCGATCCACTGGCACGGCATCCTGTTGCCTACTGACATGGATGGCGTTCCGGGCCTCAGTTTTCCTGGCATCGCACCGGGCGAGACCTTCACCTACCGGTTCCCGGTCCGCCAGTCCGGTACCTACTGGTACCACAGTCATTCCGGTTTTCAGGAGCAGCTGGGCCACTATGGCGCGCTGGTGATTCAGCCCCGGGAACCGGATCCCGTGACCGCCGACCGGGACTACGTGGTACTGCTGTCGGACTGGACGGACGAGAACCCGGCCCGCGTCCTCGCCAAGCTCAAGAAGCAATCCGACTATTACAACTTCAACCAGCCCACGCTGGGCGATCTGTTTCGGGATGCCCGGCGCGAGGGCCTGAGCGCGGCGCTTGCCGAGCGGTCGATGTGGGGCGAGATGCGCATGAACCGCACGGATCTCGCCGATGTCAGTGGTTACACCTATACCTACCTGATGAACGGCCAGGCCCCGGCGGAAAACTGGATCGGGCTCTTCAGGCCCGGGGAGAGGGTGCGCCTGCGCTTCATCAATGCGGCGGCCATGAGCTACTTCGACGTGCGGATTCCCGGCCTGCGGATGACCGTCATCGCGGCGGACGGGCAACCCGTCAAGCCTGTCGACGTCGAGGAATTCCGCATTGCCGTCGCCGAGACCTTTGACGTGCTGGTGACCCCGGAGCGGGACGAGGCTTACACGATCTTTGCGCAATCGATGGATCGCACGGGCTTCGCCCGGGGCACGCTGGCGCCCCGGGAGGGGATGACGGCGGTGGTGCCGGGCCTGGACAAGCGGGTGGAGTTGACGATGGCGGACATGGGCCATGACATGAGTCATGCGGGGCACGACATGGCCGACATGCCGGGCATGGACATGAGCGGGGCCGCAGGCACTGCTGCGGTCACGCACGCGCCGACCGAGACCGGCCCGGGCGTGGACATGCTCGCGATGAATCCCACCAACCGGCTGGCAGACCCCGGCGTCGGGTTGCGGGACAACGGCCGTCGCGTGCTCACCTACGCTGATCTCAGGAGTACGTTCCCCGATCCGGACGGTCGCGAACCCACCGAGACCATCGAGTTGCACTTGACCGGACACATGGAGCGGTACATGTGGTCATTCAATGGGGTGAAGTCGTCAGACGCCGGGCCGATCCGCCTGCGCTTTGGTGACCGGGTGCGCTTCGTGCTGGTGAACGACAGCATGATGACCCACCCGATCCACCTCCACGGGTTGTGGAGCGACCTCGAAGACGAGCAGGGCAACTTCCAGGTGCGCAAGCACACGATCAGCGTCAAACCCGGCGAGCGCGTGAGCTACCGGGTGAGCGCGGACGCGCTGGGGCGCTGGGCCTACCACTGCCATCTGATGATGCACATGGAAACCGGGATGTTCCGGGAGGTGCTCGTCCATGAATAGGTTCACGGTTGCGACGCTGCTGCTGACGGGAATTTATCAGCCCGCAGTACTGGCGGAAGACATGGGGCATCAGGGGCACATGAACGACGATCCCCTCGTGTGGATGGTTCTGGTTGACCAGCTGGAATGGCAGAACGCCTCACCGGATGACGCGCTGGCCTGGGAGGTGTCGGCCTGGGTCGGCCACGACACCGGGCGGGCGCTGTTCCGGTCCGAGGGCGAGATGGCCGGGGGCGAGGTGGAGGGCGGCCGCGCCGAGTTGCTCTGGTCGAAGCCCATCGCCGCCTGGTGGGATCTGGTAGCAGGCCTCCGGGAGGACTTCGGCACGGGTCCGGGACAGACTTATGGGCTGATCGGCGTGCAGGGCACTGCCCCCTACCGCTTTCATATCGAAGCCGATCTGTTTGGTGGCGAGCGGGGGCAATTCGGCACACGTTTGGAAGCCGACTACAAGATCCTGCTCACCAACCGGTGGATCCTCGTGCCCCGGGCCGAGCTCGAGGCCTTTGGCAAGGATGCTGCGGACCTCGGTACAGGCAGCGGCCTCAGTCAGCTGGAGCTGGGCCTGCGCCTGCGCTACGAGATCCGCCGCGAGTTCGCCCCGTACGTGGGTGTGGAATGGAGCGGCAAGTTTGGTGACACCGCTGATTTCGCCGAGGACGCTGACGAGTCCGCGCGGGACACGCGTCTGGTTGCCGGCCTGCGCGTCTGGTTTTAGGAGGAAGGTACCGGACCTTAGTTTTGGTATTTGTTTAGTTGTTGCGAATGCAACAACTAAACAAATACCAAAACTAAGGTCCGGTACCTTTTTAGCCGGCGAGGTGGGCGATCGCGTTGGCGTAGTACTGGACCAGCGCGGTTTCCGCCGGATTGACGCGGTAGCGCCCCTGGGTTTCGATGACGAGATTGCGCAGGGTCAGCATGCGCAGCCCGACAAGGACGGAGTAGTCGGCGTCGCTGCGCGGGACGTAGACATGGGCGCCGAGAGCCTCGTACCGCCGCTGCAGATCAAGAGACTGCGTCCTGATCTCCTCTTCCGAGAAGCTCTGGTCCGGGGAATCCACGAAGACGCGGGCTACGAGAGACACCGGCAGCACGGGGACCACGCGCCCCACCGCCTTCATCAGGTCGACGGCCAACTCGGTGACGCGTTTGCCGCGCTCGTCCCGGTCGAGGCTGGCAGGATTCCAGCCCGCCCGGGCCAGGTAAGCCTTCAGCGAAATCGGTGCGCCAAAGTTCGCGCAGGCGTAGCCGAACCGGTACCAGCGGCCCCGGAACCGCAGGCCGAGCTGGGAGCCGATGAAGCGCAGGGCACCGCCTACGGCTGCGGCGCCGGACCGACGCTCGGCGCGGGCAAAATTCTCTGCGAGGAGCGTCCGGTCTTCAAGCACCCGGTCATAGTTCAGCCCCACTGGCACGAACACGATGTCCCGATCGCCGGCCGGATCGAAGGCCCGCAGCATGTAGTCGAGCAGGCCGATTTTCGGGGCTCGGAGTAAACCATCCCGGCTCAGGCCACCCTCCGGGAAGATGGCCTGCACGGCGCCGCCGTTGATCGCCATCTGCACGTAGCACTCGAGTACGCGGCGGTAGAGGTCGTTGCCGGAACCACGCCGCACGAAGTAGGCGCCCAGCGACCGGACGATCTGCTGGATTGGCCAGACCCGCGCCCATTCGCCCACCGCGTAGCTGAGTGCCACCCGCTTGCTGGCGAGATAGGCCACGAGGATGTAGTCCATGTTGCTGCGATGGTTCATCACGAAGACGACGCTCGCAGTCGCGGGCACCTGGCGCAGGGCGCGACTCTCCGCATGCCCCAGCCGCACCCGGTAGAGCAGGTTGACGATGGCCCGGCCGATCCGGTTGCCGAACCGAAAGTAGAGGTAGGCGTTGAAGGCCGGCACGATCTCCCGGGCATAGCCTTCGACTTCCCGCAGCGCCACTTCGGGGGGAATGCCGGTGGTCGCCGAGTACCGGGCCAGTTCCTGCAGGACCTTGGGGTCATACACCAGGCGGTCGATCAGCACCTCCCGCTTCGTCATCGCGATCGCCGGGATCTTGAGCTGCAGGCGCCGGTTGAGGGTCTTCGTGAGGGTGTTGATGCGGCGGCGGAAGAACCAGCGCACGCCGGGCAAGAGAAGACGGGAACCGAGGAACCACACGCTGAGGAAGCCGCCGGCCAGGGCCAGCCACAGTGGCAGTTGGATGCTCGCGGTCATGCCATATCAGTTCAGGGTGGTGTAGTCCGCGCTCACTCCCCAGGCCAGCGCCACCATGGTGATCCCGGTCTGGCCCGTGATCATCGCCGCGAGGCAGGCAACGTAGAAGAGAGTCGGGGCCTCGAACAGGCTGGTGAAGTGCCGGGCGGGCTTGGCGGTGGACTCCGGTTCAGTTTCGCCCTGGTAGATGCGGAAGAACTGCGCCGAGATCCTGTGGTCCCGCACCGCCTGAACCCGGCGCCGGAAGAGCAGCACAAGGACAGTGGCCGTCAGCAGCACCAACGCAAACATCGGGTAGATCAGGCTGGCGAGCTGCATGGTCTGAACTCCGGGTCAGGGCGCCGGGTGAGTTCCGCCCGGATCGCCTTCCGGATGTTCACATCCAGAAGACGCAGCGGCTCGTTGCCGGCGTCCAGGCCCGGGACGGGCCGCCATCCGAAGGTGCTGTAGACCGCCAGGTCGGTATTGGAGTCGCTCTGGGACTGGGCCTTGGGCGGCGTCTGGCTGGCGCAGCCGGACAGGGTGGCGAGCAGGACGATGGCTGCAAGATTGGGGTAGAGGGTGCGCATGACGACCTTCTCCGCTGGAACCCAGGCATTGGTCGGGTAGACTCGATTCCTCCCATTCTGCACCCCAAGGACTCTGACGTGTCGAAAGAAAGACCGACAGTCGGGAGGGCATGAGCAATGAGCGGCGCGGATTTCACGACTGTAATGATTCGTCGTATCCAGGCGATCAGCCCATTGACGGTAGCCCGGGTGACCTTGACCTTGAACCACGGTTGAAGGTCTAGGCTGGGTCCATTCAAGCACGCCAATGGAGTGCGTCCCATGCTCGGAGTTGACGACAGGCTGGTGACCCCAGCCACGATGAAGTGGGTCAAAGTCGGCCTGCTGGCCGGTCTCGCCACGATCCCCACGACGATTGTCTTGTATATCGTGCTGGGGCTGACGGTGGACGCGGCGCTTGCCGGCACCAATCAGGTCCGGAACTGGCTGGGCGTGCTGACCTTCCTGGTGCTCCTCAAGGCGGGTCTGGCCTGGCTGTTCCGCACCGGGCAGTTTCGCGCGTCCAGCGAAGCCAAGCTGAACGTCCGTGACCAGATCTACCAGCAGGTCGTGAAGCTCGGCCCGGGACTGCTGGGCAAGCGGCGCACCGGCGAGATCGCCAACACGGCGACCGAAGGCGTGGAGTACCTGGATTACTACTTCAGCGTCTACTTCGTGCAGATCTGGGTCGCGATCGCGATTCCGATTTTCCTCTGTGCGGCCATGTTTTCCATTGATTGGGTGGTCGGCCTCTGGACCCTGGCGGGCGTCCCGCTGACGCCGCTGTTCGTCGGTTCCTCAGCGCGGGGCTTCCGCCGCATCAGCAAGCAGAACGAGGAGGTCAAGAACCGGAACAGCTCCCAGTACCTGGATTCGATTCAGGGCATGAGCACCCTCAAGATGTTCAACGAGGGCGAGCGCCGCGGTGCGCAGATGGAGGCGGGCAACGAGGTCCAGCGCCGTCTCACCATGAAGCTGCTGGCTGTGGCCCAGTTCCAGTTTGTCTTCCTGGAGCTCGGCTTTGCCCTGTTTTCCACGGCCGTGGCCATGGGTGTGGCGCTGTACCGCTGGTCCGGTGGCTTCATGTCGCCGGGCGAAGTGGTTGCCGTCGTGCTGCTCAGCCTGGAGTTCAGCCGCACGCTGCTGCTGATCGGCGAGTTTTTCTTCGCTGGGGCGCTGGGCCGGGAAGTGGCGGCGAAGGTGATCGAGTTCCTCGACGAGAAGGCGCCAGTGGTCGCCGGCCTCGGACGGAATCCGGGGGCGAAGGCCGACACCGCTGTCCACATCGAGTTCCGGGACGTGACCTTCACCTACCCCGGGGCGGACCAGCCGGCCTTGCAGAATCTCAGTCTTGTCCTGGAGCCCAACGAGACCGTGGCCCTGATCGGGCGCAGTGGCTCCGGCAAGACGACCGTTACGAACCTGCTGTTGCGGACGCTGGAGCCGGACTCCGGCACGCTGCTCTTCGACGGTATTCCGGCGCAGGAACTCGCGCTGGACTGGATCCGCCAGCAGATCGCCCTGGTGCCCCAGGACCCGTTCCTGTTCTACGGCACGATTGGCGACAACCTGCGGGTGGCGAAGGAGGAGGCCACCGAGGCCGAGCTGATCGCCGCCACGCAGGCAGCAGAACTGTATGACTACATCCGCTCGACGCCGGACGGCTTTAATACCAAGGTGGGTGATCAGGGCATGGCGCTCAGCGGTGGCCAGGCCCAGCGGCTCGCCATCGCCCGGGCGTTCCTCAAGAATGCCCCCATCGTGGTGCTTGACGAGCCGACGTCCCAGATCGATGTCGAGACCGAGACGCTACTCAACCGGGCCCTGGCGCGCCTGACCGCGCAGAAGACCGTGCTGCTCATCGCCCACCGGCTGAGCACCATCGAGCAGGCGGATCGCATCATCGTCCTGGAAGGCGGCCGGCTGGCGGAGAGCGGCACCCGCCAGGAACTGCTGGCCCAGGGGGGCATTTATGCGGGGATGATCCGGGCCAAGCGCGCCATCGAAGCCCAGCCGCTGCAGCCCGCCGTTGTTGTCTGACCGGAACGAGGAAGCGCCATGAGCACTGAAGTCACCAATCTGCGGATCATCCGCCGCCTGCTCACGTACATGACGCCCTTCAACGCCATCATGTTCACGTCGCTGACGGCCCGGGTGGTCAAGATCGTGGCCCAGGCCGCGGTGCTCGGTATTGCCGCGGCCAGCGTCGGCATCTACATCGAGTCGGCCACGCCGGGCGTCGTCAACTGGGATGTGCTGTGGCACCAGGTGAAGTGGATCGCGATTGCCGGCACGGTGGTCGGCTTTGCCTCCTACCTGGAGAACTACACGGGCCACTACGTCGCCTTCCGGATCCTCGCGGCGTTCCGGGACAAGTTCTATTACGCCATGTTGCCCCTCGCGCCGGCCCGCACGGCCAAGCTGCAGTCCGGTGACGCGGTGAGCCGCGTGATGACGGACTGCGAGCGCGTGGAGCCGTTCTACGCCCACACGATTGCACCCGCCGTTGCTGCCATCACCGTGCCGATCATTCTGCTGGCCTGGTGCTATTCGGTGCACCCGACACTGCTCTGGGCGTTGCTGCCGTTCTACCTCGCCACCACCTTCGTCCTGCCCTGGCTGGTGTCCCGGCTGGGCGGCGACGGTATTCGCTACCGGGAACAGCTGGGCGAGGTCAATGCCTTCGTGGCTGACAGCATCCAGGGGGTGCGGGACACTGTGGCCTTTGGTTACGAGAAGCGCCGCGCCCGGGATCTCTGGGAGCGGGGCGCGACGATGCAGGCCGGCCAGGAGAAGCTCTACGGCGCGGACGCCACGCAGCGGGCCTTGGCGGAAATCTTCATTACCGTGGGCATTCTGGCCTCGGCTTGGGTGGGCGTGGAGCTGGCGCTGGCGGGGGAAATCTCGACGCTGGTGCAGCTGCCCGCCGTCATGGCGGTGTCGGTGGTCGGCTTCTACGTGTCGGTGGGCATGGCGAACAACTACACGGACTTCCGCGTCTCGATGATTGCCGCCCGGCGGCTCTTCGCCATGATGGACCAGGCGCCGGCCGTGGAGGACCGGGCCCGGGGTGCGGCCAGTGCCGGTGTGGAGCCCTCGCTGCACTTCGCCAATGTGCACTTCGAATACGACGCGGATGATGTGGCCTGGAGCCGCAACCAGAAGGTTTTCGATGCCTTCTCGCTGGACGTGGCGCCCGGCCGGCACATAGCCCTGGTGGGCCCGAGCGGCACGGGCAAGTCCACCGTGGTGAACCTGCTGCTGCGCCAGTGGGATCCGCAGACGGGTGAGATCCGCATTGGCAATCGTCCTCTCAAGGATTTCACACTGGTTGAGCTGCAGAAGTTTTTTGCCGTAGTGTCCCAGCGCAGCTTTATCTTCAATGAGTCGATCCGGGACAACATCCTGCTGGGCCGCCACGACGCCAGCCAGGCAGAAATCGAGGCCGCGGCCCGGGATGCCGGGCTGGCAGACTGGATTGCCACGCTGCCCGAGGGTTACCACACGCCCTGCGGTGAACGGGGCGGCAAGCTCTCCGGCGGGCAGCGCCAGCGCGTGGCCATTGCCCGGGCCATCCTCAAGAACGCGCCCATCGTCCTGCTGGACGAAGCCACCTCCAGCCTCGACGTGGAGACGGAGCAGGGCGTCATGCGGGCCATCCGCCAGCTCAGCAAGGGCCGGACTACTCTGACCATCGCGCACCGGCTGTCTACCGTCATCGACAGCGACGAGATCCTCGTGATGCTCCAGGGCCGCATTGCCGAGCGCGGCACCCACCAGCAGCTCCTGGCCAAGGGCGGCTGGTACGCCCGCATGTTTGAAATCCAGAAGGACGAGGTCGATGCGACGCTCGTCACCGACTAGCGTAGATTGAACATAAGGCCGGGCGTGCTACAGATCCCTTGCGACAGCTGCTGCCCGGGCGTAATCTAACGTTTGTTATAACTCACTCCAAGCCCTTCCATGACCGCTCTAAAGCTCACCCAGATCGGCAATTCGGTAGGCGTCATCCTGCCGAAGGACGTGCTGACTAAACTGAAGGTGGAGAAGGGCGACACGCTCTTCGTCACTGAGACCCCGACCGGGGTGACCCTTACTCCCTACGACCCCGGCCTGGCCGAGCAGATCGCGGCCGGGCGTGAGTTCATGCACGAGTACCGCGACACGTTTCACCAGCTCGCCAAATGAGTGGCTGGCGCTGGATCGACAAGCGCGCACTGTTACTCCTGCACGACGAAAGCCTGGCCGAGCATGGCGGAGCTCCTGGACTGCGCGACGAGGGCCTGCTCGAATCGGCGTTGGCCCGGCCGCAGCGTCGAGAAAGCTATGGCAAACCGGATTTCGCAGAGCTGGCCGCCGCCTACGGTGTCGGGTTGGCGAAGAACCACCCGTTCGTCGATGGCAACAAGCGGGCGGCGTTCCTGGCGGTCGGGGTCTTTCTCGCACTGAACGGGCAGCGTCTGGTTGCGACGCAGGCAGAAGCGACGCTCACGCTGCTCGGCGTCGCCAGCGGTGACCTGGACGAAGCCGCCTTCGCGGCCTGGATTCGCACGCACACGGCCCCGCGCTGAGCCCTCACCTGTACCTGGCGGCACCCATCGAATGTAATAATGTCCCGGTTCAGCTGCCGCTGTCGCATCCACCACCGCCGAGCTCACCAAGGAGAGCCCCCATGCGTAATCTGCTTCTTTCCATCGCCCTCGTGGCCTTTGCCGGCGTCGCCCAGGCCCAGTTCATGCCGGAGAAGCTCACCCCCATGGGCGAGAAGATCGTAGCGGCCATGAACAGCGACATCCGTACGGCGGAGGATAAAGCCCGGGATGCCGAGCGCAAGCCGCGGCAGACGCTGGAATTCTTCGGCCTGCAGGACAACATGCGGGTGCTGGAGCTGGTCCCGTCCGCCGGCTGGTACACGAAGATCCTCGGTCCGGTGCTGGCGGAGAAGGGTGAGTTCTACGTTGCGATTGGCACCGACCGGCTCGCACCCGTGCTCAAGGCCACGCCGGCGCTCTCCAAAGTCAAGGTTGCCCCGGTGGACGCCAAGATGGCGCCGGCCCCCGGCAAGATGGGCCAGTTCGACCTCGGCGACTTCTCGCTGGGCGTGAAAGACCTGGATCTGATCCTGACCTTCCGCAACTATCACAACCTGACGACCGCAGCCCGGGGCAGCCTGAACAAGGCGGCCTTCGCGGCGCTGAAGTCCGGTGGCCACTACGGCATCCTCGATCACACCCGCCGGCACAACGAGCCTGACACGACGGAGAACTGGCGGCGGGTGGATCCCGCGCTCGTGATCCGGGAAGTTCAGGCGGCGGGCTTTGTACTCGAGGACTTCTCCGCCATTCACTACATCCCGGATGACGAGCTCCGCTACGAAGTGGGCCGGAAGAGCGTCAGCGGCAACTCGGACCGGTTCGTGCTGCGTTTTCGCAAGCCCTGAAGGCCCCGGACGGGGCCGAGGCCTTCGTTGAGGCGTGAGCGGTGCTGCCACGACGCAGGTCAATCGCCTATATCGTGATGGCAGCTCTGCCTGCCAGCATGGTTCTCGCGTGGAAGTTGCACGTTCTGGGACCCGAGTCGGCGCCCTGGGTAGTGTTCCCCGCCGCCGCCGCCTGGGGCCTTTTGCTCCTCCAGAGTTTCACGGGGTGGGGCTGGATCGTCACGCGGGGGCTGCTCAGGCTGCCTGCCAGTGAGCAGCTCCACGCCGCAGCGGGACTGGCCCTGGCGATTGCCCTGGGCGGCTGGCTGAACCTCTATGCCGGGGTAAGCGCTTACAGCGTCGGAATCTTTGTCTGGACGGGGGTCGGCGCCTACGCGGCCTCGGTGCTGCTGGCCACCCGCGCCTCCCTGTCTGAGCCCGGCACGGCCCCCGGGTTTCCCCGCCGCGTGGTCCTGCTGACCGGCTTCCTCGTCGTCGTCCTCGCCTGGAGCTACGTCACGGCGGCCGGTTGGCCCAAGTTCAACCCCCACGACGACTATCACGCCTACCTGGCCTTTACTGAAAAGCTGGTGCAGCTGGGCTCGCTGGGCGATGACCCGTTCTCCAAGCGCCGGCTGATCAGTGGCCTTGGCGGCCAGTACTTTCTGTTGAGCCTGGTGGCGGTCGAGTTCCCGAACCGCTTCCTGCACATTCTCGATCCGGGCGTTGCGGTGCTCATGCTCGCCGGCATGGTCACCGCCGCAAGCGCGGCAGCAGACGTGCGGGTGAAGCTCACGCTAATTGGGCTGGCGACGGCCATCGCGATGTTTCCCTTTCCCATCGTTAACGTGTCCACGTCAGTCAGCGTCATTCCCCTGCTGTTGGCCATCTGGCTGCTGTTTGCCGACTGCCAGAAAGCCCTGGAGGCAGACCCGTCGGCCCCGCTGCTGTCCCGGGCGCTGCTTTTAGCCTTGTGCGCGGCGTCCGCCTGCACACTCAAGAATTCATTCATTCCCTACGTGGCCATCTCCGTCTTCGGCGGCGTGTGTTGCCTGTTATGGGGAGCACCAGGACTCTGGAAGCGCCTGCTGGGGTGGGCCATGCCCGCGGCACTCGTGGCCGCCGCAACCCTTGGCCCCTGGATGGCCGACTTGCACCGCTCGTCCGGGACGTACCTGTTTCCGTTGCTCGGCAAAGGCTACGAGGGCTCGGTGTATGGCACCTCCCCGCCGCTCAATGCCGGGTTCCTGCAGGCTGAAACGCTGGGCGCCGATCTGGGCAACTGGCTTGTCGATCCATTCCTGCGGTTGCCGACGCTGGTCACCGCTGGCCTTTTGCTTTACGCGCTTCGGCAGCGCAGGCTGGGTGACAGGGCGATGCTCCTGTCTGCCAGCATGCTGGGCACCGCGCTGATCAGCGTCCTCATCATGGGGTTCGCGACGGGGGGCTATAACGTTTATCGCTACACCGTGCCGTTTGTGCTGGCGTCGCTGCTCGCCGGTCTGATTGTTCTGGCGCGCAGAACGCCAGCGGGGGAATGGCCCGCTGTCCCGCTCGCCAGTGCCGCACTGCTGGGCTGCTTTGGTCTGGTAGCGCTGGTCGGGGACGCTGGCCGGGCTGTGGCCGCCGTGAGTCAGGGAATCCAGGGACAGGAACTGGTCAGTGCAGAGCGTCGGGAAGCCTATGCGGACTTGTCGGCGCACTTGCCACTGGATGGCGCAGTGCTGACCCGACTGCAGTTTCCCTTTCTGTTGCGCTTCAGGCCCGAGGTCTACATCGCCGATGTCCCGGGTGGGGCGAGTCCACCGCCGGGAATGCCCGCGGGGAGCGACGCCGCTGAACTGCAGCGCTACCTGGTCGGCGAGGGCATCCGGTACCTTGCCTGGGACTACGCAACCGAGGCCGGCTTTGGCCGGGAGAGGTATGGGAAGCGCCTGGATCCCGGCGCCTTCCGGGTGGAACGCAGCGAAGCGCAGGGCAGCTTCGACTTTCAGACCGCCCTGGAGGCACTCCGCGCCACCCGCCCCCTGGTTTTCGAGCGCCACGGCATGGCGGTCATCGACCTGGGCAAGGAACCGCCGCCTGGCGCCAGCGCTGCCAGGTGATTTCCGCAGCTCTTGGGTCCGACGCTATACTGCCCCGACCCTAGCTGCCTTTAACCAAAACGTCAGGAGCATCAAGATGTCCGCGTTCAAGATTATTGGGGGGTGCCTGTTGGCGCTGACGGTCGCCGGGTGTGCCAGCGATCAGGAAGTGCTGGCCAATCAGCAGGGTATGGCGATCCAGACGGCGCTCTCCCGGGGTAAGTTCGAGTTGAACTGTCCGGCGGCTACCGGGACGGTCCTGTCCCAGGAAAAAAAGGAACCCGTCATCCGGGGCCCGCTTGTGAGCGGCATGGAACGCATCCAGTACACCGTTGGGGTGGCGGGCTGTGACCAGCGCAAGTCCTACGTGGTCATCTGCGAGATTGGCGGCAGCGGCTGCTTTGCCGAAGACGGGCAGTAGCGCTCCCCGGGTTCCGGCAGTAGTTTCCAGGTGACCGGGCGGCCGGGTCGGACCTGAACGACGGGAATCCCTAGACGTTGATCTGCCGGTAGGTACTGCGCAACCGGGGCACCCCGCGCCTCGCCACCAGCAGCCGAAGCGCGGCCTCGGCCTTGATGCGCTGGCGATCAAAGCGGGTGGGGTGAAATCCGGCGAGATGGGGGCGGAGCGCCGGCGCATCGGTGCCGTAAGACTCCAGCGGGATCTGCGCTTCGGGAAAATCCAGGTGCCGGACGGCCTGGGAGGACAGCAGCAGCAGGTCGAACCGCGCCATGCTCGTGCCCACGATACTGCGGGGGTAGAGCATGGCTCCCGGCGTGTCGATGAGATAGAAGGCCCATTCACCCGCGTTATCACGACCTGCCAGCACGTTGCGCAGGTGCAGGACCCCGTGAAACAGGCCGCTCTCGTGCATCCGGCGCAAATCCCGATAGAGGGACGAGAGATCCCAGCGCTTGTTGTCCGCCTTCGCGCTGGCGGCCAGTGTTCTGAGGGACCGAGCCTCCGCCACTTCCCAGGTGGCCAGAATTTCGAAGCGCCCGTGCTCCGCCGAGCGGCCTTCTGCCCAGGCCAAAGGCTCGCTGCAGGGAATTCCCCGACTCTGCAGGTGACTGAGCGCCTCGAATTCCCGCTGTACCCGGAAGCGGAAGGTGCGTTCCCGCCAGGTTGTGATGGGTCCCCGGTGCCGGTACATCTTCAGGATGGCGCGGCGTTCCGCGCCGACGTCCTGGGCCCAGATGACAGTCTCGGGCTCGCTTTTGATCAGGGCGCCGGCGGCGGGCGAGGGCGGCGCACGAAACAGCGTGGCAGCATGAGCAAACATCAGGGGGTCGAGCGCGTAGGCGCGCAACCGCGCGGCTCCGGTCAACCGGCTTTCCGCTTCACCATGACGGCGTACCGGTGGCCGGAGAAAAAGGGAAACATCGCCGGTTGTGCGACCAGTTCCGCGCCGCCCCGATGGGCCAGTTCGGCCACCTGACTGATGGTCATCGTCAGCTTCGACGGCTTGCCGAGTGTCAGCCGCCGGCGGTTCTTGTGGGAGTCGTGATCGAAGAAGGTCATGATGACAAAGCGTTTCGACACCCGCAGCAACTCGGCAACCAGCCGTTCCCGCTCGGCGGTCGTCGGCAGGTGGTGGGAGAGCCGGCAGCAGACGGTGGCATCCACCGCCCCGGACTTCAGTGGGATGTGAAAGGCCGAGGCCGTCATGCGCACGGCAGTCTTCTTCAGCGCGGGATCCGCCGCGCCGTAGAGCAGCTGGCCCAGTGCCGCGTCGGATTCGATGAGCAGATCAGTGTGCTGCTCCAGCGCAGGACTCAACCGACCGCCACCCGCCGGGAGGTCGAGTAGGGTAGAGGAGCGGGGCTGGGCCCGGAGCAGTCGGTTGAGGACACTGTGTTCCCGGGTCGTGTTGATCATCTTGGAGAGCTTCTTGTAGCCCTCATTGTATTTGGCGGCCTCGGTCACGTCCTCGTACTGCTGCTGATAGGAAAGGCTCGTGGGCGCGGGTCCCTGGACCCGGGGCTCTTCCGGGGTGCCGATCCGGGCCAGAAGCGCGATGCCCTGCTGGACGGGATAGACCTGGGCGCAGGCCTGGCAGGTAAGTTCGGTGCTCCCGACGGTGAGTGCGCCCGTGCACCAGGGACAGGCGAGAAGCCCGGCAATAGTCGATAGCTGATTGGCTCCTGGCAAGCGACCGGCTCCCTGATGCGTCTTCGGACCCTTTTGGGCGTCGATGCTGCACGATACTATTTTTTGCCGGCGGCAAAAGCTAGGCCTGGGCTTGAGGTCAGAGATCGATCGACGACCGGCCTCCACGCTAACGACACAAAAACACCGAACACGAGATACTAAATCGTGCAAACGCGATTTGTCCGTTCACTCAGTGCCACCACCACCAGCGGCCAGCAGCTGCCGCCGCCCCACCGGCTGGCGCTCAGCTGATCGTTGGTGACCGCTCCGGGGAAAACATCGTCCTGATAGGTAATCGGCAGGATCGTCCGGGAGATGACGTTCCAGTCCTCATTGAGCGTGATCGGGATGACGGGCTGGGCGAAGGCCGGCACATTCCAAAGGATACGAGACTAACCGCCGGTTAGCGGCCTCGAAAAACTCAACTCAAAGCGCAGCAGGATGATCAGGGCATTGTCGCGCCCCGGGTCGACGCCCGGGTTGATGATGTACTGGACATCCGGCTGGAGGGTCAGCCAGTCTGTGATCGGGGTGCGATAGGTCAGCTCGATGGTGGTTTCCTCGCTGTCAGCACTCAAACCCGCCAAGGTCTGCGCGTCCTGGTAGTCGTTGCCGGTGAAGGCGTTGGCCACGCCGAGGCCCAGCGCGTCAGCGGATCGGGCCGGCCAGAAGCCCGTAAGGCTGACCCCCGCGCCCAGATAGCCGTCGAAGGTATTGAAGGTGTCCTCCGCCTGGCCGATGCGCAGGAAGCCCGCGAGAGTGCGGCCGTCGCCGGTCCAGAGGGTCCGGTCGGCGATCGCGTACCACCCCTGGTTGCCGTTGCTGGTGGCGGGAGCCCCGGAGGGTTCGGTCCCGGTCAGTTCGTCGAAGTTGGCCGTGTACCGCCAGAGGCCAATGGCGAGCTTGCGCCACGCCCCGACACTCACGCCGCCTTCCGCGATCAGGAGGGCGCCGTCGTCACTGGAGAGATCGATCTTTTGGCGGCTCGGGTCGTCCGGATCGCCGGGGACCCCGTCAGCCACAACCAGCTGGCCGTAGGCGCCGGTGGCCCCCGTGATCTTCAGGCGGAGGGCGAGGGAGGTGATGGGATAAATGGACGGCCCGTTCTCGCCCGTCTGGCCGAAGTCCGTACCCATGCCATGGGCCCCGTTCAGAAACAGGCCGGCGGTCTCGGTCACGTCGAATTCGGTGTTCACGTCGTAGAGGCCCAAGCGCGCGGAGAACGCGCCGGATTCCCCGGGAGCCCAGTCCAGCCAGGCTTCATACAGACGCCAGCCGCTGGCGCCATCGATGTTGCTGGCGATCTGCGCATCGCCAACGTACTTCTCGTTGAAATCATTGCTGCTGTTGTGGAGCCCGTAGAGGAGCCCCGAAAGCCCGGGAAGGCCAAAGATGCTGCCTCGGTCAGCGGAGAGCGAAAGATCCAGGTTGTCCAGATAGGTGCCACCGGTCCGGAGGCCCCCGGACGCATTGCGGGCCCCCTCCCCGGTGTAGACGGCGTCGAAGGTGATACCGCTGGCAGAGTCTCCGGCTCTGATGGTCGTGCTTGCCAGTGCCAGTACTAGTGCCGCCGGCAGGGAGAGACCCCGCAGCAGTGCAGCGCGGAACGAATTTTGATGTTTCAATCGGCGGACCCTGGCCAAACGCGGGCCAATCTAGCAACTTTCCCGGGGCGTTCTCAATCCATGACTGTCGTGCTGACCACTCCACGACTCCGGGTGCGACACTTCACCGCGGCTGATGCCGCGGCGCTGCACGGAATCTGCGGTGACGGGCGCACCATGCGTTACGTGGGCGACGGCATGGTCCTGAGCCCGGCGCGCTGCGCCCGGTGGATTGAAGAATCCCTGGTGGACTACGCCACCCGGGGCTATGGGGCGTCAGCGGTATACGCGGAGGGGGATCCGGTGATGGCGGGCTACTGCGGCATCGTCACCGCCCGCCGGCGCGCCGATCCGGAGATCATCTATGCCCTGCGGCCCCAGTGGTGGCGGCAGGGGCTCGCCAGGGAGCTGGTGCCAGCGCTGCTGCACTTCGGTTTCGAGACCTGCGGGCTGCCGCGACTCGTGGCAACCATCCGGCCGGAGAATCACGCCTCGCTGCGGGTGGTGGAACGGGCGGGCATGCATTGTGCCGGCGAGGAGCTGGCAGCCGAGGGCATCCTGATGCTCATCTACGCCCTGGACGCAAAGTAAGAGCGCCTTTCGGCGCGACACCGAGTAGGGAATCGCGCCTGAACGCGCTCCTACTCTTCTGGTTCGCCTTCCGCGTTCCACTTTTCCCGGTGGGCCTGAGCGGCTGCCTGGCGCACGCCCTCGTGGCGGCGATGCAGCAACAGCTCCGAGGGATCGCAGACCCGCGCCCGGAGAATGCCGAGGTCCACGGCCGCCTCAAACAGGTTGGGGTACCAGGTGCGCCAGTTGGGCAGCAGTTCCTCTACCTGTTCGCGTAGGTTCATGGCGTCTGTGACTTTACACCTGTGGACACTGGTCTCGTAGCCGCGCCGTGTAGGAGCGCCTTTAGGCGCGATGCCGAAAAGGGATCGCGCCTAAAGGCGCTCCTACAGGCGCTGCTACAGACGCTAGCGCGGCTTGACGCGCTTCGTGGGTTCCGCCTGCTGCGGGTCCTCCGGCCAGTAGTGCCTGGGGTAGCGGCCTTTCAGCTCTTTCCGGACCTGGTGGTAGGCCGTGTTCCAGAAGCTCGCCAGGTCCTGGGTCACCTGCACGGGCCGCCGGGCGGGGGACAGCAACTTCAGCAGCAGGGGCACCCGACCGCCGCCGACCCGGGGCGTGGTGGTGAGGCCGAACACTTCCTGCAACCGGACTGACAGGCAGGGCACCGGCCCGTCCAGGTAGTCGATGGCGATGTGCGAGCCACTCGGCACGGTGAGATGCGTCGGTGCCAGCGCGTCGAGGCGTTGCAGCTGGGGCCAGGTGAGTAGCGCGCGGAGCGCGCTCTCCAAGTCGACCCGGGCGAGATGCGAAGCCCGCAACACGCCATCCAGAAAGGGACTGAGCCAGGTCTCCAGGGTCGCCAGCAAGGCAGGGTCACTGACGTCGGGCCACGGCGTGGCGCTGTCCGTATCGGTATCGCGACCCAGCAGTACGCGGGCCTGCCACTGCCGCAGCTCCGGGCTCCAGGGCAGCGCGGTCAGGCCCAGCTCACGAATGCCAGCGACCATCGCCGCCATGACCTCGCCCGCATCAGGCTTCCGGAGCGCCTCATCGGCCAGGACGAGGGCGCCGAGTCGCCGCTGCCGGCGGGCCGCGACGGCCTGCTCCCGGCTGTCCCACCGGACTTCCCCGGTGTTGACGATGGTGTCGGTGAGGTGCTCCTCGAGATCCGCCATCGACACCGGTGCCGCCAGCCAGATGCGCGCCTCCTTCTCGCCGCCCTCGAGTTCCGGAATCACCAGAAACTCCGCTTTGGCCAGCGACTGGGGCTCGGCGAAGAACGCGCCCCGCCCGTTGCTAAGCAGGTACCGGCCGGAGCCGGGTTCCCGGGCCCGGGCGATGCGATCCGGATAGGCGAGGGCGAGCAGCCAGCCGACGTCGTTGGGCTCGATGCGGCCCGTGCCATCCTTGAGTCCCAGCTGCCGTGCATAGGCATCGGCCGACCGGCGGATCTGGCGCAGGGTTGCCCGGTCCACATCGTCGTAACTGGCCTCGGCAGGCGCCCGGGCCAGCACTTCGAGCCGGGTGCGCAGATCTGCGTCCCGCTCGCCTGCCTTCGCCCCGGGCCGCCCCCTCAGCAGGTCCCGCTCACCCAGCGTGGCCGCCAGTGCGCAGGCTGTGGCGCCGACCCCGGCAGCTTTCGCGCCCAGCAGGAGATGGGCCAGTCGCGGGTGTGCTGCCAGTCCCAGCATGTTGCGCCCGTGGGGCGTGATGTTGCCTTCCCGGTCCAGCGCTCCCAGCGACTGCAGCAGCTCCCGGGACTGCGCGAGTGCGCCAGCGGGCGGCGGCGTCAGCCAGGTCAGCGCATTCGGGTCACGGGCACCCCAGCCCGCCAGCTCCAGCGCCAGGGGGGCGAGGTCCGCCGTGATGATCTCCGGCGGGGTGTACGGGAGGAGTGACCGCTGCTCCGCGGCAGTCCATAGCCGGTAGCAGATTCCCGGTGCCAGGCGGCCAGCCCGGCCCCGGCGCTGGTCGGCGGACGCTTGGGAAATGCGCCCGGTCGTCAGCCGGCTCATCCCGCTGCGGGGGTCGAAGTGGTTGCGGCGTTCGAGACCACCATCGATCACCACCCGGATGCCCTCGATGGTGAGGCTGGTCTCGGCGATGTTCGTGGCGAGCACCACCTTGCGCTGACCAGCCGGTGCCGGGCGGATGGCGAGGTCCTGGGCTTCGCGATCGAGATCGCCATAGAGCGGCCGGATGTGGATCTTCCCGCCAGCGTTGTGGCCTGAGTCAGCCAGCGCGCGTTCAACCCGCCGGATCTCGCCGGCGCCCGGGAGAAAGACGAGCAGGTCGCCGTCGTCGTCCCGCAGTGCCTCGCGGATGGCTGTCGTCGCCTGCCGGTCGAGGTAGTCAGTGGTGGTCCGTTCCGCATAACGGGTTTCGACGGGATAGCTCAGCCCTGGCGCCGAGATGACCGGGGCGTCCTCCAGCAACGCGGCTAGTGCCGCCACCTCCAGAGTGGCGGACATCACCAGAATGCGCAGGTCCGGCGTCAGGTGGCGCTGGGCATCGAGGACGAAGGCGAGGCCGGTGTCGGCCTGCAGGCTGCGCTCGTGGAACTCGTCGAAGATGACCAGCCCGACGCCTTCCAGGGCCGGGTCCCGCTGCAGCTGGCGGGTGAGAATACCCTCGGTGACGACCTCGATCCGCGTGCGCGGGCCCACCCGGCTTTCCAGCCGCATCCTGTAACCGACCCTCTCTCCCACTGGTTCCCCGAGGGTGCTGGCCATACGTGCGGCCACTGCCCGGGCGGCCAGCCGGCGCGGCTCCAGGAGCAGGATGCGGCGGCCTGCGAGCCAGGGTGCATCCAGCACCGCGAGGGGCACACCCGTGCTTTTCCCCGCGCCCGGTGGCGCCTGCAGCAGGGCGCGCCGGCCAGAGGCCAGCGCTGCCAACAGTTCTGGCAGCGCTGACGAAATGGGCAGGGGATTTCCCGGTCCGTTCATCCGGGCGCAGTCTAGTACCATACGTCGCCAATGTTTCTGTATCCCGAATTCGATCCCGTCGCGGTGCACATCGGCCCGCTGGCCGTACGCTGGTACGGCATCACCTACCTGGTGGGCTTTGCAGCGGCCTGGTACCTGGGCAAGCGGCGCGCTGCCCGCCCGGGCGCACCGGTGGCGCCACTGCAGGTGGATGACCTCATCTTCTACGCCGCTCTCGGCATCATTCTCGGCGGCCGCATCGGCTACCTGCTGTTCTACGGTTTCGACCAGATCGTGGCGAATCCGCTGAACCTCTTTCGCATCTGGGAAGGCGGCATGTCATTCCATGGCGGGTTGCTGGGCGTCCTCGCCGCCATGGCGCTGTATGCTCGCAAGCTCGGCAAGGGCTTCTTTGAGGTCACGGATTTCGTTGCGCCTCTGGTGCCGATCGGACTTGGTGCGGGGCGTATCGGTAATTTCATCAATGGTGAGTTATGGGGCGCGCCGACCACCGTGCCCTGGGCCTTCATCGTGGAGGGCGAGGCGCGGCATCCGTCCCAGCTCTACGAGGCCTGCCTGGAGGGCCTGGCGCTCTTCTTGATCCTCTGGCTTTTTTCCGCGAAGCCCCGGCCCACGATGGCGGTGTCCGCGGTGTTCCTGATTGGCTATGGCGTGTTCCGCTCAGCCGTGGAATTCGTCCGCCTGCCCGATGCGCACATCGGCTACCTGGCTGATGGCTGGGTGACGATGGGGCAGGTCCTCACGCTGCCCCTGCTGCTCTTCGGCTGTTTCCTCCTCTGGCGCGCCTACCGCGGACCTGCTGCGGTAGCCGCGGGTCCCTGAGCAGCGCCGTGCGGCAGTATCTCGACCTGTTGCGCCACGTTCGCGAGCAGGGCACCCGCAAGGCCGATCGCACTGGGACCGGCACGCTGGCGGTGTTCGGCCACCAGATGCGCTTCAATCTGGCCGACGGCTTCCCGCTGGTGACCACCAAGAAGCTGCACCTGCGGTCCATCATTCACGAGCTGCTCTGGTTCCTCCGGGGCGAGACCAACACGGCCTACCTCAAGGACAATGGCGTCACCATCTGGGACGAGTGGGCCGACGAAAATGGCGATCTGGGTCCGGTTTACGGCGCCCAGTGGCGCTCCTGGCCGGCGCCCGATGGTACGCACATCGACCAGGTGCGCTTGGCGCTCGATCTCATCCGCAGCAACCCGGATTCGCGGCGCATCATCGTCAGCGCCTGGAACGTGGCGGAACTGCCGAAGATGGCACTGGCGCCGTGCCACGCGCTGTTCCAGTTCTGGGTGGCGGACGGGCGCTTGTCCTGCCAGCTGTACCAGCGCAGCGCCGACATCTTTCTCGGCGTGCCCTTCAACATCGCCTCCTATGCGCTGCTTACCCATCTGTTTGCAGCCCAGAGCGATCTGGAGGCCGGTGATTTCATCTGGACCGGCGGTGATTGCCACCTGTATCTCAATCACCTGGAGCAGGCGGACGAGCAACTGAGTCGCCAGCCGCTGCCACTGCCGAAGCTGGTGATAAAACGGCGTCCGCCGAGCCTCTTTGAGTATGTCTACGCGGACATCGAAATCGCCGGCTACCAGTCCCACCCCGCCATCCGCGCCGCCGTGGCCGTCTAGGCCCCAAAAGGCCCCAAAAGGTACCGGACCTTAGTTGTTTGGATTGTTTAGTTGTTGCGAACGCAACAACTAAACAATCCAAACAACTAAGGTCCGGTACCTTTCTTGACGCTGAAGGTTTTTGCGGGGCCGTCGAGGCGCACGGCGGTGAGCTTCTTGCCCCACACGCAGCCCGTGTCGATGCCGAGCAGATTGTCCTCCTGCAACAGGCCCAGCGAGGCCCAGTGGCCGAAGACCACGCGGACCATGGCGGTCTGCCGGCCCGGGATCGCGAACCAGGGATGCAGGCCCTCCGGCTGGGAGCCCGGTGGCCCGTTCTCTGTAAGGTCGAGGGTGCCGTCTGCCGTGCAATACCGCAGGCGGGTCAGGCTGTTCGTGATGAAGCGCAGACGGTCCTGTCCGGCCAGCTCGGCTGACCAGCGGTCCGGCCTTTCGCCGTAGAGATCCCTGATGTACTCGGCACAGTGTTTACCGCGCAGCGCCTGCTCTACTTCCCGGGCCAGCTTGATCGTGAGCAGAGGGTCCCACTGGGGCGGGACGCCCGCATGGACCATCAGCGTATTCAGTTCCGGGCGGTAGTAGGCCAGCGGCCGCTGGCGCAACCAGTCCACCAGTTGCGGGCCATCCGGCGCGTCCAGCACATCTCTCAGTTCCCCGGCTTTCGCCCGGGAGCGATTGCCGAAGGCGAGGGCGATCAGGTGGAGATCGTGATTACCGAGAACCACGGTGGCCAGCTTGCCCAGGTTCCGGACGAGCCGCAGTGTATCCAGTGAGCGGGGACCGCGATTGACGAGGTCACCGACGAACCAGAGCTCGTCCCGGTCCGGATCGACCCGCAGGCGGGCGAGGAGTCGTTCCAGCTCGTCGCAGCACCCCTGGACATCACCGATGGCATATATCGCCATGCCCTGGGCCTACCTCAAGGGGCTTAGTGCAGAACGCCGGGCACCGCCAGCCGGAAGCACGGAATATCCGCCCGGAACTGAGCACCGTCGTCTGTGCGCATGCCGTAGCTGCCCTCCATCGTGCCGACCGGCGTCTCGATCACGGCGCCGCTGGAGTAGCGATGCTCTTGGCCGGGCAGGATGTGCGGCTGCTCTCCAACGACACCTTCGCCCTGGACTTCCTGCACCTTGCCATTGGCATCGGTAATGAGCCAGTGACGATTCACAAGACGCGCAGGCGAGGCTCCGGTGTTGCGAATCGTAATTGTGTAGGCAAACACGTAGCGTTCGCCGGCCGGTTCGGACTGGTCCGGAAGGTAGAGGGTTTCGGCCGTTATCTGCATGCTGGGACCGGGAGCTGGAGTGTTCATTCTGGGGAGTCATTCTGGGAGAGGCATTGCACCGTTGGCAAGCGCTGGTTTCACAGTCGCGAGCCGGAGCCAGGCTTCCGGCGGCAGCGCCTCCGGGCGGGCGCCGTCATCCTGTCCCGCCGACCGGATCTCCTCCGGCGTCAGCAGGCCGCGCAGGCCGTTGCTCAACCGCTTGCGGCGCATGGTAAAAGCCTGGGCAACCAGCCGGTCGGCGGTGGCCAGAGTCCCGGCATCAGCCAGCGGCGTTGCGTGGGGCTTGAGCCTCAGGAATACCGAGTCCACTTGGGGTGGTGGCAGGAAGCTGCCGGGCTGAATGCTGAACAGGCGCGTCACCCGGCAGCGCAGTGCGATGCTGATCGTCAGCCGGCCGTAGATCTTGCTGCCATGCGCGGCTAGCATCCGCTCGCCCACCTCCTTCTGCAGCATCACGTGGAAGTCGGTAAACAGGGCGCCCTGCTCGAGCAGGTGAAAGAGCAGCGGCGTGGAAATGTTGTAGGGCAGGTTGGCAGCGAGGCGTAGGTGCTCACCGGCCGCTGCCAGTTGCCGGAAGTCGAAACGCAGGGCGTTCGCACTGTGCACGGTGCACAGGGTCGAGTTCAAAAGGGCCGGCAGCGCCCGGGCCAGGTCCCTGTCGATCTCGATGACATCCAGCCGCACGCCCGCGGCCAGCAGCGGGAGCGTAAGGGCGCCCCTGCCGGGTCCGATCTCGACGAAGTGCTCTCCCGGCTGGGGCCCGATGGCGTCGATGATCTTGCGGATCACGTTACCGTCGGCCAGAAAGTGCTGGCCCAAGTGCTTGCGCGCCTTCATTGCAACTTCATTCCACCGCTACAAGCGGGGCAGCGACGTTTCCACGGCCATCTTTATGGCGAGCTCTACGGCAGCCCGCAGGCTACCGGCGTCTGCGCGGCCGGTGCCGGCCAGATCCAGCGCTGTCCCGTGGTCCACGGAGGTCCGGATCACCGGCAGGCCAAGGGTGACATTGACCGCGCTGCCGAAGCCCCGGTGCTTCAGCACTGGCAGGCCCTGGTCGTGATACATGGCGAGTACCGCGTCTACGCACTCCAGGTTGGCTTCGATGAACGCCGTATCGGCAGGAATCGGGCCGGTTACCGCAAAGCCTGCGGCCCGCAGCGCCTCGATGGCGGGATTGATCTCGCGGATCTCCTCCATGCCCAGGTGTCCCGACTCACCCGCGTGGGGGTTCAGGCCGAGCACGACGATGCGCGGTGCGGGGATCCCAAAGCGTCGTTGCAGCCCGTCCACGAGAATCCGGGCGGTGGTCTCGACGCGCTCCCGCGTGATGGCAGCGGGCACCGCGCCCAAGGCCATGTGCGTAGTCACCAGCGCCACGCGGAGCGGGCCTGCCACCAGGAGCATGACGGGCGTTGGACTGCCCGTGAACTCGGCGAGGAACTCGGTGTGGCCAGTGAACGGAATGCCGGCGTCGTTGATGATGCCCTTGTGCACCGGGGCTGTGACCAGCGCGGCAAAGTAGCCCTGCTGGCAGCCCCTGCATGCCTGCCGCAGCAACTCGATAACCCAGGGCGCGTTGCGTGGATCAAGCCGGCCCGGTACGACGGGAACCGGCAGCGGAAAGTCCGCAACCAGAAGGCGGCCTACACGGGCTTCGGTAGCCGGGCAAGCGGCGCTGAATTCAGCAATGCCGACCTGCCGGCCCAGCGCGCGTGCCCGGCTCGCGAGCAGGCGAGGGTCGCCGAAGATCACCAGTTCCGCAGGCCAGGGCTGGCGCGCCAGCTCCAGGATTAGCTCAGGGCCGATGCCGGCGGGCTCCCCCAGGGTCAGGGCAATGCGAGGAATGGCGGCCGCCATGACGAGGTCCGCCGGGGAGGGCTAGAGCCGGTACTCGACGAACGCCTCGTCGCGCAGCCGCCGGGTCCAGAGCTCCACCTCGTCACCCAGTTTGCTGTTGCGGATCGCGAGGATGGCTTCCTGTCTCTGCTTGTCTCCCGTGGCGTCATACACCCGGCGTTCGCGCACCTGAATGATGTGCCAGCCGAACTGGGTCTTGAAGGGTTCGCCGATCTCGTCAATCTCGAGCTTGTTCAGCTGCTCCTCGAAGGCGGGCACGAAGTTTCCGGGGCCTGCCCAGCCCAAATCACCGCCTTCCAGCGCGGACTGCGGATCTTCTGAAACGGCCTTGGCCACCGCCGCAAAGTCCTCGCCGGCGAGAATCCGCTCCCGGATGGCCTTGAGCTGCTCCTGTGCCGAGCCATCGTCGAGTACTTCGTTGGTGGTCAGCAGGATGTGTCGCGCGCGGGTCTGCTTTTCCATGACTGCCTCGCCTCCGCGGCGGTCGTCCAGCTTGATGAGATGAAAGCCGCTGGCGTTGCGCACGGGTTCAGCGACCTGACCCAGGTTGAGGCCGGGGGCCACGTCGGCGAACAGGCTGGGCAGCTCGCTCCCCTTGCGCCAGCCCAGGCTGCCGCCTTCCAGGGCCTGCTGGCCGCTGGAGTAAGCCACCGCCAGCTTGGCGAAGTCTTCGCCAGCCTGCAGGCGCGTGTAAAGATCGTCTGCGAGGCTCTCCGCCGCCAGGACCTGCTCCGGCGTGGCGCTTGAGGGTGCGGCGATGAGAATGTGCGAGATGAGAAACTCCTGGCGCAGGCTGGCCTTGCCCTCCTGCCGCGCCAGGTAGGTCTCCACTTCTTTCGGCGAGACGCTGATCCGCTGCAGGACATCCCGCTGGCGCAACTGGTCGGTGGTGATCTGCTGGCGGAGTTCACGCCGGTAGCTTGCATAGTCCACGCCTTCCCGGGCGAGTAACGCCGGCAGGTCGGAGAGCGGCACGTTGTTGCGCTCAGCGATGTTGGCCAGCCCCTGATTCAGCGTCTCGTCGGACACCTTGATGCCGACCTTCTCTGCCCGTTGTACCTGCAGCTGTTCGATGATCAGCCGGTCCAGTACTTGCCGCTCCAGGACCGGCGTCGGCGGCAGCTGGGTGCCCTGCTTCTGCAGGCGGGCAACGATGCGCTCCGTTTCTGCCCGGAGCTCACTGCGGAGCACGATGCCGTCGTTCACGAGCGCCACGATGCTATCCAGCAGCTCGCCGCTGCTGCTCAGTTCCCGTGTCTGGGCCCCGGCCACGGATGCCAGGCTCACCAGGGCCAATGCAGCCAGCGGGCGCAGGAATGTCGCTAGGCGGGCGTGCTTCATCGTGGCGGGGGTCAGTACCGGTCGAAACTGTCGTAGCCCAGAATACCACGGCCCAGCAGGCTCTCCGCCGGGCTGGTGGCGCTCCCAAAGCCCTTCAGCAGCAGCTGCAACGAGATGGCGGAGTCTGACTGCCCATCCCGCGTAGTCAGGTTGCGGTTGGCAACCAGCCGCACGCCCCAGCAACACGTCGAGTAGTCGATGCCGACGAAGCGGTCCAGCGGTTTGTTGTCCAGCAGGGAATAGTCGTAGCGGCCCACGATGTTCCAGCGCTTGCCCAGGGGCCAGGCGCCGGCCAGGTCGATTTCCCGGACGGAATCCCGACGAAAGCGATAGGACAGATTGACCACCCGAAAGTCGTCGGCGCGGTAGAGAATCCGGGCCTCCGCCTGCTGGGTGACGCCCAGGTCGGAATCCCACTGATAGCCGAGATCCAGTTTCCACTGCTCGTTCAGGTTCATGCCGAGTTCGGCGATGTAGTCCGACGCAGTGTCGTCGCTGGGCTGCTCTCCCGGCAGCACGACCTCCTGGGAACTGAAGTACTGGGTTTCGCCGATGGTTGCCGTCAGGAACTGGGAACCGTCCTGCGAGCGAATCAGGCGGGTGGTGACGCCCAGGTTCAGCTGGTTGGTGTCGCCGAGCCGGTCGAGCCCGACGTAGCGGTTCCGGCGAAACAGCTGCACAAAGCTGAAGTCCGGCTGAATCGTATCGAAGACGGGAAACTGGTCCTGGTTCTCGAAGGGTACGTAGACAAACTGGGCTCGTGGCTCGATGGTCTGCAGCCACTTGCCCTCGTCACCCCAGGAACGCTCCAGCAGGGTGCGCAGGTCCACGCTGTAGAGGGGTATGACGCGGCTCGGCGAGTCCTCCTCGCCGGGTGCGAGATTGTTGAGGTTGTAGGCCGTGTAGTCGAGACCCACGAAAGGCTCGATCTCCAGCGGGCCTAGTGCCAGCGGGAGCGAGGCCTCCGGCTGGAGGTGGGCACGCAAGCCGGTGACGCCGGTGTCCCGGTCGAAGTAGGCTATTTCCGAGCCCACGCCCAGCGTCAGGCCGAAGCCGGCGTTCGGCCAGTAACCGTTGAGCGCGAGCCGCGGTAGCTCCCGGTAGGGCTTCTCATCCGGGGTGAGAGCGTCGTCGAGCATTTCATAGTCTTTCACCTGCAGCAGCGTGGACCAGCTGCCGCTGAAGTGCTCGAAGGTGATGCTCCGGTTCAGGGCCACCTGGCTCGTGTTGGCGAGGCCGTTGCTGAGGTCCTCGTAATAAGCGGAGTCGCTGACGTCCGTCGCGTCAAGCGTGCCGCGCCAGCCTAGCGGCAGCTGCGACTGATTGAACCAGACCAGTTCGGTCCTGTTATGGCCTGTCACCTCGTCGTCGGGCAGGAAAGCGGCTGTAGCGAACCCGGACGTTCCCCCGCCCAGGTAGCGAAACTCGCCTTCCGCCTGCAGTCCCCGCCGGGACATGTAGTGGGGCGTGAAGGTCGCGTCGTAGTTGGGCGCCAGGTTGAAGTAGTAGGGTTGTGCGAACTCCACTCCCCGCTGCCGGCTACTGCCCACATCTGGCAACAGCAGGCCCGATCGGCGCTGATTGTCGATGGGGTAAGTCAGGTAGGGGGTATACAGGATCGGGACCCCCAGAAACTCCAGGCGGGCGTTGCGGGCCGTCGCCGTCCCGGCGGCGCGATCGATCTTCAGCGACCCGGCGTGGAGCAGCCAGTCGTTGTCGCCGCGAGCGCAGGTGGTGTAAGTGACATCGGTGAGCGACAGTTGCTCCGTTGCCTCCACCGCGATGCGCTTGGCAGAACCCCGGGCGGGCACCGTGAACAGCTCGTACTCGGCTGCGTCGATGCTGAACAGGCCCGTCGTGGCGTTGTAGCGGGCCGCCTCGCCCCTCACCCAGGACGCCGGATCCCGGAAGTCCACATTGCCAGACACGGCAAATTCGCCGGTGCTCCGGTCATAGCGGCCCGTGTCGGCCCCGAACTGACGGCTGCCCTGGCGCAGGACGAGCCGGTCGTTGAACGTCGAGGGACCGTTGAGGTCCACCTCCAGGTCACCCGAGACGATGTCGATGGTGTCCTCCTGGGGTGCCACGCCGGAAAATGCCGTGTCGTCTGCGTCCCCGCTCTCTGCACCCGGCAGGCCGGCGTTGCGGGTCAGGGGAGGCGGGGTCGGGATGGGGCAACCGAATGACGTCGGGGGGTCGGCATCGCCGCCCCGGGCCAGCGCCGTCCACAGCAGAAGGCTTAGCAGGCTGCGGCGCACGAGTCCCCCGGAATTGCCCATTCGTTGACCGGTGAAGTATAGCGGCGCGGCCTGCCAGTCCGGCCCGGTTTCGCCTTACCATGCCGGGCATGCGTGCGCTCATTCTGGCTGCGGGCCGCGGCGAGCGGATGCGGCCTCTGACCAATGACCTGCCCAAGCCGCTCCTGCCCGCGGGCGGCCAGCCGCTGATCGACTATCACATCCGCGCTCTGGCCCGCGCCGGGATCCGGGAGCTCGTCGTCAATCTTTCCTGGCACGGGGAGAAGCTGAAGGATTATCTGGGTGACGGGCGCCGCTACGACGTGGCGTTTGCCTTCAGCGAGGAGGGCCCGGAGCCCCTCGAAACCGGCGGCGGCATTCACCACGCGCTGCCCCTGCTCGGCGCGGGGGCGTTCTGGGTGGTCAACGGCGATATTGCGTGCGACTACGAGTTTGCTCAGCGGTCACTGGCAGCCGGCACACTGGCGCATCTTGTACTGGTGCCGAACCCGCCCCAGCACCCCGCGGGAGATTTCTCCCTGGTGGGTGACCGAATCGCAGCCGGCCTGCCTTCCGGGCCGGACACCCGCACCTTTGCCGGCATTTCCGTCATCGATCCCCAGCTCTTCGCGCAGGCCACGCCCGGGCGCTTTTCCCTCGCGCCGTTGCTGCGGGCTGCCGCAGAGAAGGGCGCCGTGACGGGCGAGGAGTACTTAGACAGGTGGACGGATGTCGGGACGCCCGAGCGTCTGCAGGCACTGGATGCAGAGTTGAAGGCGCGCAGGCAGGAGCGCCCGTAGGAGCGCCCGTAGGAGCGCCTTTAGGCGCGATTAGTACCGATCGCGCCTGAAGGCGCTCCGACAAGCGCGCCCACCGTCAGACCCAGCTTCGACAGGAGAAGCGCCGCGAAGTCGCTGCCTACCGGGTCCAGGTCGGTCGGCCCACCCAGCACCGCAAGCGACGTCACCGCTAGCCCCGGATAGCCGCAGGGATTGATTCCCGCGAAGGGTGCCAGGTCCATGGCCACGTTGAGCGCCAGCCCGTGGTAGGTGCAGCCCCGTCGCACTCGCAGGCCGACGCTGGCGACCTTGGCCCCGGCCACGTACACACCGGGCGCCTCCCGGCGGGCTGACGCCGTGATGCCGTGGACGGCGACCAGCTTTACGACGGCATCCTCCAGCGCGCACACGACCTGGCGGACACCGAGCCCCGCACGTTGCAGGTCGAGCAGCAGGTAGACCATGAGCTGTCCAGGTCCGTGGTACGTCACCTGGCCACCGCGATCCGTCTGCACCACCGGAATCGTTCCGGCCGAGAGCAAGTGGGCCGGGCTGGCATTGAGTCCGAGCGTGTATACGGGCGGGTGTTGCAGCAGCCAGAGCTCGTCCGGCGTGTCGGGACCACGGCCGCTGGTGAAGTCGCGCATCGCGGTGATGCAGGGTTCGTAGGCGGTAAGTCCGGGCAGGCGGCGGAGCAGTACGGGCGGCGCAGCTGATCCGGGGCTGGCCATCAGAGTAGGAACAGAACCTGATCGCTTACGCTGAGGGTCCGGTAGATGTCGTCCAGCTTGGCGCGGCTCGGCGCGATGAAGTTGACGGTAACAGACAGGTAGCGGGCGTTGCGGCTCGGCCGGGTCGTCACCTGGCCAAGGGACTTGGAACCGGCGTGGGTCCGCACGACTTCCACCACGTACTGCTCGAAGGTCGGCCGGTTGTGGCCCATGACTTTCAGGGGAAAATTGCAGGGGAACTCGAGGATGCTCTCTTCGCTCACGGGACCTTGGCTCCTGAGTGGGCTGTTGGCCTGCTGGCATCAAAGGCGGCCGAGACCTGCTTCCACACCGGGCCAGGTTCGCCGTTGCCCACCGGCTTGCCGTCCAGCACGACTACCGGCGCGATACCGCGGGTTGCCGCAGCGATCCAGATCTCGTCGGCACCCCGCAAGCGCTCCTCGCTGATCGCGTCCTCGGTACAACGCCGACCGCACTCCCGGGCAATGGAGAAAACGGCATCGGTCGTGGTGCCGGGAAGCACGTCGGGACCGGCCGGCCGCCGGACCAGAACCCCCTTCTCCACGATGATCACCGAGCTCGCTGAGCCCTCCGATAGCTGGCCGTCGCGGATCAGAATGGCCTCGCCGGCGCCAGCTGCACTTGCCGTCTGCCGGGCCAGCACATTGGCCAGCAGTGCCGTGGACTTGATGTCGCAGCGGCCCCAGCGCTGGTCGGGTCGCGTGATGGCCTCGATGGCAATGCGGTCGGGATGCGGCTCACTCATCGGCGACACCATGCCGAAGACAGTCGGTATGACATGGCTGCCCGGGAAGGCGTGGTCGCGCCCCACATCGGCGCCCCGGCTGACCTGGAGATAAACCGCCAGATTGCCGCCACCATTCCGTTGCACGAGCCCGGTGATGATCTCGACCCATCCTGCCCGGCTGTGGGGGTTGCGGATCTCAACTTCCCGCAGGCTGCGTTCGAGCCTGTCCAGGTGAGCATCGAGCAGGAAAGACTGCCCGGCGTAGACCGGGATCAATTCGTAAACGGCATCGCCAAAGAGGAAGGCCCGGTCGAGGGGCGACACCCGCACTGCAGCCAGTGGCATGAACTCACCGTTGAACCAGGCTGTGGGCAGCGGCACGGCCATACGCCAGCTAGCTCATTCGAACCAGAGCAGGACCGTATCCCGTCCCTGCTGCCAGAGCGAACCGGTGGCCAGCGGCGCAACCGGGTACAGGCCCGCCTCGGCGATCGTTTCGTTCCCCAGGCTGACCCGGACTTTACCCAGTGCGACAGCGGGATCGAGGGGTGCCATGACCTGGGCGGGCAGGGTAAAGGTCGGTTTGATCTGGTCCGCGGTACCTCGGGGTACGGTGACCCAGATATCCCGATTGACGCCGACACCCGCCAGCTGTTGGTCGCCCTTCCAGACGCGCACCTCGCTGAGCGGCTTGCCGGCCCCGAGCAGCAATTTGGTTTCGTAGAAACGATAACCGTAATTCAGCAGGGTCTGGGACTCCCGTTCCCGGGCCCGCGGGCTATCGGTGCCGAGGACTACCGCCACCACACGCATGCCGTCCCGAAGCGCCGATGACACGAGACAGTAGCCGGCCGTATCGGTGAAGCCGGTCTTCATGCCGTCCACGGTAGAGTCCCGCCAGAGCAGACCGTTGCGGTTGCTTTGGGTAATGCCATTCCACTGGAATTCCTTCTGGGAGTACCAGCGGTAGTACTGGGGAAACTCACTGATGATAGCGTTCGCCACCTTCAGGATATCGCTCGCGGTGGTGTAGTGCTCCGGGTCTGGCAGGCCGGTGGCATTGCGGTACTGGGTATCGCGCATGACCAGCTCCCTGGCGTACTGGTTCATCAGGTCGGCAAAGGCGGACTCGCTGCCCGAGACGTGCTCCGCCAGGGCCACGCTGGCGTCGTTGCCCGACTGGATGATCATGCCCTGCAGCAGCACTGACAGGGGCACGCGATCGCCCAGGTCGACAAAGGACCGGGAACCGCCTGTCCGCCACGCTGTCTCGCTGATGACCACCGGATCCTCCAGGCCGATGCGCTTGTCCTTGATGCTGCGGAAGACCGCGTAGGCCGTCATCAGCTTGGTAATGCTCGCCGGATCAAGTTTCTGGTTCTCGTTGAGGCTCGCCAGGGTGCGCCCGCTGTTGTGGTCCTGAAGTATGTAGGCCTTGGCAGCCAGGGTGGGTGGCGCGGGAACCTGGTTCGGATCGGCGGCGGATGCTGAGTTGATCACCACGGCCATCGCCAGCAATCCGGCCCACACACGTTGACTCATTCTGCAAACTCCTCAATAGTTGTTGTAGGAGCGCCTTCAGGCGCGATCCGGCGCGATCCGGCGCGATCCGGCGCGACCGGTCGCGCCTTAAGGCGCTCCTACGGGGTAGTCGGGGGCTGGGACTCCATGACGAGCTGTGGGTTGGCGATCTGGAGGGACGCCATCCGCGCCGCCAGGGCGTCGTACTCCGCTGAGCCCGAGAGTGGACCAACGCGCACACGGTACAAGGCCGGACTCACTGCGTCATCGTAACGGATGACGACGTTATTCACACCACTGGACTCGAGACTGCCCTTGAGCCGCGACGCATTGGCCGCGTCCCCGAAGGCCCCCACCTGCAGGAAAATACGCTGGGACGATAGGAGCGCGACAGAGCTGGCGTTCCGCTCGCTCTCTGCCACCAGGGCTTCCACCTCGACCCGGCCGGTGCCTGACTTGATGATGCCCAGCTCCTGCGCGGCTGCATACGAGAGGTCAATGATCCGGCCCTTGGCGAAAGGGCCCCGGTCGTTGACCTTGACCACCACGCTCCGGCCGTTGTCCAGATTCGTGACGCGCACGAAGGAGGGCAGTGGCAGGGTCTTGTGGGCAGCGGTCAACTCGTGCATGTCGTAGACGGCACCGCTCGACGTCCGTCGGCCATGGAAGGGCTCTCCGTACCAGGAGGCGATGCCTTCCTCCCGATAGCCGCCACTGTCCGGCATGACGAAGTAACGTTCGCCAAACACCTCGTAGAACGCCGGATTACCCGGGCCGCTGGGCAGGGCCGGGTAATC